>Ga0209709_10001145_pt1 | contig 24766 bp, 15 predicted proteins | sample ArcticOcean_MG_C_2_FD_187435 | JGI IMG/M metagenome (GOLD analysis project Ga0209709, IMG submission 187435) | Marine microbial communities from western Arctic Ocean - ArcticOcean_MG_CB4_136 (SPAdes) (version 2) | ecosystem: Environmental > Aquatic > Marine > Oceanic | place: Arctic Ocean...
TTACCAGAAATCTACGAACAAGAAGTAGAGCGTTATGGAAACAGAACGTTATCTGGATTTTTAAAAATGGTTGGCGCTGAAATGCCAATGACTTCTGATCAAGTAATTTGGTCTGAACAAAATAGATTACATATATCTTACAATGCATGTACACAGGCTAATGGCGCTGGTACTTCATCTGTAATTCAAATATCTCCTTTGTTAGCAACTGCTCAAAACGTGATATCAGTAAATGATACCGTTGTTGTTTTAGATCCAGTATCTGGACTAGAAGCAAAAGCAATTGTTACAGCTTCCACACCTGGTGCAGCTGGTTCTATAACAGTACAGCCTTTTAACGCTGCTGGTAGTTTAACAACTATAGGTTTAAGTGCAGGCGGATTAAAAGTATTTGTATACGGTTCTGATTACGCAAAAGGATCTAATATTCCTACTGCTGGTGCAGGATCAAGAATATCTGTTAACCCAGTACTTACTCAATTTGCTAATTCTCCAATCATTATTAGAAACCAATACACTATAAATGGTTCTGATATGGCTCAAATCGGTTGGGTTGAAGTTGCTACTGAAGATGGAACATCTGGATTTTTATGGTATCTAAAAGCTGAATCTGAAACAAGATTACGTTTTGAAGATTACTTAGAAATGGCAATGATAGAAGGTGAACTAAACGGTTCAGGAGTTAACACTAATACTCAAAGAGGTACACAAGGTTTATTTGCTGCTATTCAAGCAAGAGGTAACGTGCAAGTAGGATTTACTGCTGCTGCTGGTCTTGGTGACTTTGATGCAATACTTAAGAATCTTGATACTCAAGGAGCTATTGAAGAAAACATGTTATTTTTACAGAGACAAACATCTCTTGATTTTGATGATATGTTAGGAGCAATATCTTGGGGTGCTGCAGGAGGAACTGCTTTCGGTTTATTCGAAAACTCTGAAGAAATGGCTTTAAACTTAGGTTTTAGTGGTTTCAGAAGAGGTTCTTATGACTTTTACAAAACTGATTGGAAATACTTAAATGACGCTTCTACAAGAGGTGGTATCGTAGGTGTTAACTCAATCGAAGGTGTATTAGTTCCTGCTGGAACATCTACAGTTTACGATCAAATTTTAGGAACTAACATCAGAAGACCTTTCTTACACGTAAGATATAGAGCTTCACAAGGTGATGATAGAAGAATGAAATCTTGGTTAACTGGTTCTGCTGGTGGTGCATTTACTTCAACTCTTGATGCTATGGAAGTTAACTTCCTATCTGAAAGATGTTTAGTAACTCAAGCTGCTAACAACTTTGTATTATTCAAAGGACTATAAAAAGTCAACTTTAATGTAATTCTTACCCTCGTTGTATTAACGGGGGTAATTATTACTCTTATAAACTATTTAATTATATTATATTATGGCTAAAAAAGCTCAAGCAGAAACTATAGAGGTTGCACCTCAAACGGTAGCTACAAAAGTAGCACCAAAACCAGCTAAACAAAGCTGGGAAATGAAAGATAGAGTATACTTTTTAAAAGGAGATAAGTCTCCTTTAACTTTAACAATACCAGGTAAGCATACAAGAAAACATGCTTTGCTTTATTTTGATAAAGAATCTGGAAAGCAAAAAGAAATAAGATATGCAACCAACATGGATTCGCCATTTGTAGACGAACAAAAAGGTGAAGTAACAATGGGTCACATACGTTTTGATGACGGATTTCTAAGAGTTCCACAAAGTAAACAAAACTTACAAAAATTATTAAGCTTATATCATCCTTTAAAAGGAAGAATATACGAAGAGTACAGTGCATTAGAAGAAGCAGAAGATGAATTAGATGTTTTAAATATGCAAATTGATGCTTTAAATGCTGCAAGAACTCTTGATGTAGATCATGCTGAAGCAATATTAAGAGTAGAAATAGGATCAAAAGTAAATAATATGAGCTCTAAAGAACTTAGAAGAGATTTATTATTGTTTGCTAAAAAGAGTCCATCTTTATTTATTAGCTTGGCTAATGATGAAAATGTTCAACTTAGAAACTTTGCAATTAGAGCTTCAGAAGCTGGAATTATAAAGTTATCTCCAGACCAAAGAACAATACATTGGAGTTCAAATGATAGAAAATTAATGAACGTACCGTTTGATGAAAATCCATTCAGTGCATTTGCTGCTTTCTTAAAAACTGACGAAGGTGTAGAAATTTACAAGTCTATAGATAAAAAACTCTAAAAACAAGTAATACTAATATAGGGCTCGTTCACTCGGGCCCAATATTATAATAAAAACACACAAATGGCAATAAACGTAGACACTGTTTATAAGACAGTATTATTAATACTCAACCAACAGCAACGAGGTTACATGACGCCTGATGAATTCAACAGGGTCGCAACTCAAGTTCAACTAGAAATATTTGAAGGTTATTTAAATGACTTAAATCAACAGTTGAGAAGTCCTCAAAATAATTCTGAATATGCTAATAGAGTTGAGAATTTAGAAGAAGATCTACAATATTTCCAAAAATACATAAGTAACTCTACTTTAGCAGGTGCTATAACAGGTACAAATCCTTTTAGCATAGATACTACAGTCGTTACAGATCTATATAGATTAGGTTCTGTAATGTACAGAGGTAGAACAATAGGTCAATATTCACAAAGAAAAGAGATAACACAATTACTTCTATCTCCATTAACACAACCAACAACTGATTTTCCCGTATATTTATACGAGGCAGGCACAACAGTGTTACCTGAGAACCCTCAGTTATACGTGTATCCAACTACAATAATTTTACCTGGCGATATAAATATATCTTATTTAGCAACCCCTACTCCACCACAATGGAATTATGACATAGGTACTTATGGTCAATTTACATACAACAATACTTCTATAAACTTTCAATTAAACGTTTCAGAACAATCTCGTGTAATATTAAAAATATTAGTGTATGCTGGGGTTATAATAAATGACCCAACTGTAATTCAGGTAGCATCACAACAAGTACAACAAGAAGAACAAAACTCAAAAACTTAAAACATGGCAATACCTGATGGCGGATTAATCGTCGAAACAAATGAACAGTATTACGCAGGAGCGCAAGGTTTTATATCTGTTACTGGAGCTGTAAATGAACAATTTACATCTACGTTTAATACAGACTTAATACTAGGTAGTTCTGATCCTACGCAGGTGAACTATGCTTTAAATAACTTTAAGTTATATACTAGTGCTGATGACATAACTTACACTGAATATATACTACCTTACACTGTTACTGATAATGTAATAAACATCAATGGTGTTTTAGCGGTTGGAACTTTTGTAGTTATTCAAATGAAAATTTTAGACGGTGGATCTTTTGGCGCTAGAAACGCTACTGGTGAAACAGTTGAAGAAAACTATGGAGGTTATGCTTATACAACTATAACAGATGTAGTAAACAACTTTATGGTTGGATATATAGGTGAAAATAAATTAATACCAAATATAAAAAGAAGTGATGTTATATTCCATGCTAAACGTGGATTGCAAGAATTTAGTTATGATACTTTAAAAAGCATTAAGTCTCAAGAATTAACTATACCACCTAGTCTTTCAGTTATTATACCACAAGATTATGTAAACTATGTTAGAATGTCTTGGATTGATCAGCTAGGTATCAAACGTATTATATATCCAGCAAACAATCTTACTATAAGTCCTTATGAAATGCCTTTACAAGATAACGCTGGACAACCAACACAAGATAATTTTGGTGAAAATTTAGAAGGAGATTCTATAACTTCAGAAAGATGGAGAACTGCAAATGACGCTCTTATAAACGGTAGATTTAGAAATCCAAATTTTGAAGGATTCTTTGATTATTACGATGGTAGTTGGGGACTTGGAGGTTATTATGGTAGAAGATATGGCCAAGATCCTGTTACTTCTCAAATCAACGGTTGGTTTAACATGAACGAAAGAGAGGGTAAAATAGCTTTTTCTAGTAACTTAGCTAACAAACTTATAGTTTTAGAATATATATCAGATGGATTAGCTTACGACGAAGATACTAGAATACCTAAAATGGCTGAAGAAGCGTTGTATGCTCATATTATTTACAGCATACTGTCAACAAGAATAAACGTACAAGAATATATAGTGCAAAGATTTAAAAGAGAACGTAGTGCAAAACTTAGAAATGCTAAAATAAGATTATCTAACATTAAGCTTGATGAAATAATTCAATCAATGAGAGGTAAGTCTAAATGGATTAAACATTAGTACATGGCAGAAATTAAAAATACTTTTCTAAAAAGTAAGATGAATCAAGATCTTGACTCTCGACTTTTACCTAATGGTGAATACAGAGAAGCTAACAACTTAATGATTAGTAAGTCTGAAGGTGCAAATGTTGGTGAGTTTGAAAACATTTTAGGTAACTCTAGAATAGCTCAGTTAACAGCAGATTTTGGGTCTGTAATAGGTCATTTTGTAGACGAAACTAATAACGTTGTTTATGTTATGGCTACTGACTATGAAAATGTTGAGGTATCAGTTAGAGCTGCTTCTACTAACAAGTGTGGTATATATAAAATAAATTTATCTTCTCCGTTTACTGTTTCTCCTTTAGTATTAGGTTATTTTTTAAATTTTAATAAATCATTTAGTATATATGGTATAAACTTAATAGAAAACTTTTTATACTGGACTGACAACAATAATCAACCTAGAAAAATAAATGTTGATTTAGCTGAAAATGGATTTGTAAGTGCTACTAACCAACATTACAGTACTGAAGAGCAAATATCTGTAGCAAAATACGCTCCTTATTTAAGTCCTGTATTAATGGAAAGAACAGAAGGAACGCTTAGCGCTTTGTCAAATGTTGGTGCAACTAGTATTACAGTAACAAACAGCGCTGCAACAGCATTAATAAAAAACGGTGATATAATAACTGATCACAATAAGCAAGTTTCTATTGAGTTTATACAAACTTTAACCAAAGTATCACAAATAACCATAGGTGGTTCAACCACTGTTATTGATTTTTTACCTGCTTTAGCTACAGAATTACCATTAGGTTTTATTGCTGACTTTAGTAGACCTTCAATGACTAATGAAAATAACCAAAATTTATCTAACAGTTCAACACAAACGTATAGTGGTGGTGGTGGTGGTTTTGATGTTAGAATAAACAGTTTTGTATATGGAGGTTTACCAAGAGTAGGAGATTACATAACAAGAACCTCTGCTCCAGCTATAACTATAGCAGACGATATTAAAATTACAAAAGTTAGATTGGACACGAACTATACTACTTTGACTGTTGATAAAGATATTTCATCAATTCTTGTAATTTCCGATGTGATTGAAATAGGAAAAAATCCAGACTATAATAGTAACTGGCAAGGAGATCCAACTTGGTTAGAAGATAAATTTGTTAGGTTTAGTTATAGATTTCAATATGAAGATAATGAATATTCTTTAATGGCCCCGTTTACCCAAAGTGCTTTTATTCCAAAACAATATAGTGAATTTGGAGCTGGTCAATTAAATGAAGGAAATTATTTTGAAGACATGGAAAATGCTTATAAAAGCAGTATAATAGCATGGTTTGAAAATGATACTGATAATATAAATGTAAGAATACCTTTACCTTACGGAACAGCTAATGAATTATCCTCTAGTTTAAAAATCCAAAACATAGACATATTATACAAAGAATCAAATGCTCTTTCTGTTAAAGTACTAGATACCGTAGCGTTAACAAACCCAACGCCTTCTTTTACAAATACATCTTATCAAGATGATATTCGTGGTTTTGTTACACAATATTTTTATGATTATAACTATAAATCTAGCAAACCTTATAAAACTTTACCAGAAGGCCAAACTACTAGAGTTTATGATAAAGTACCTGTAAAAGCTTTAGCCCAAGAATTTGTTGGCAGTAGAGTTGTATATGGTAATTATGTAGAAAAATTAACACCTCCTTCTAGTCTTCCTTACAACGTTGGTGTAAATAATAAAAGTATAGTGTATGATAATTATACTCAATACCCTTATCACACGTTAAAACAAAATCGAACTTATCAAGTTGGGTTTGTGTTATCAGATATATATGGAAGACAATCTGATGTTATACTTTCATCTAACGACAATAGTACTTTAGCAGGAGGATCAACAGTGTTTTTACCTTATAATACCGCTTTAACACAAGGCGATATACTGGCTTGGTTAGGTAAAGTATTAACTATTTCTGTTGAACAACCAATAGCTCAAGTTATAAATACACAGACTGGAGAACCAGGTGTTTATTCAGATGGTCTAACTGTTACATCTTTGGCCTTATCAACCGCTGGCGCAGGTCATACAGTAGCTTCAAATCTACCAACAACTTCATCTGGAGCTGGAACAGGACTTACGATAGCTATAACAGCTGTAGATTCCCTACCTGGAGTACCTGGAGAAGTCTTAACCTTTAGATTAAACAACCAAGGACAAGGATATGCAAATGGAGAGATAGTTACAATTGTACAAGCTGGAGCAACTAGTCGCGCTGATTTTGCTGTAAGTATTCCAGCTTCTAATCCATTAGGATGGTATACTTATAAGGTAGTTGTAAAACAACAAGAGCAGGAATATTACAATGTGTTTCTACCAGGTTTTATAAATGGATCACCAGTAATTCCTTCTGGTTTGAATCCACCGGCGTATGATCAAGATTTAGGAAAATATGCTTTTAGTACTATAATAAGTGATAACATAAACAAAATACCTAGAAATTTAGCAGAAGTAGGGCCTACTGATTTAGAATTTAACAGTGAAGAACAACTTTATATAAGAGTTAATAACCCAGACGTAACGTCTGCGCCAATTGGCATTCCTCCTCCAGGTTTTAAATATCCAATTAACGTTCAGTACTATCCAGGTAGTTTTGAGCAAAACGTTTTAAATATAGCAACCGTAAGAGATACTGAACTTGTAGGCATTCCTTTTAAACCCAATGTTAATCAAGGAGATTATGGTCAAACAACAGTACCAACTGCTGTAGGCCCAAACGACGTGGTTAGTTTAACTGGCGCTGTCCCATGGGGAAAAACTGGAGCAAATGTAAGTTTCTATGGAGCCGATCAAAATCCTTTTTTACTAAAATTTAGTACATCAAATCAAAATAATAATACTATAGGAGCGCAAGTAACGTCTTTAGCTAGTGGAGACGCGAACTCAGGTATGCATTGCATGGCGCCTATTCTTTCAATTGCAGAAACAGAACCAGTATATTCTTTATTAGATATATATTGGGAAACTTCTCTTACTGGTTTAATAACAACATTAAACAACTCAATAGTTGCAACTTTTGATGGAGTTACTGGGTTAACTCAATCTTCTTTTACTTTTCCAGAAAGCGTAGCGCTACAAGATGTTACAAATTTTGTTCCCGATAGCGGTTTTCAATTAAGAGACGGTTCAGGTGCTGTAATAACAACCGCAACCACGGAACCAGTTGTTACTATAGAATCTATAAGAACAAATATTGGTGGAACAATAAACGAACCAGATTGGCCATTTGAATTACAAACCTATGTACCAGCGAGTTTCACTTGGTATATACAAAATACAAGATATTTTGTTTTTACTAATAACTCACTTCCAACAACCTTGAGCGATAATTATATAGTTAATGTTAAGTGTGTTTTTGATGGATCAGCAGGAGATGGTTTGCAAACCACTTATTTTGATATAAACGTTGATCTAACAAACGTACAACCAACTATAGATGATTGTGATTCACCACTTGGTGTAACTATAGCTTTCAATGATGGAAGAACTATAAAAACTATGTTAGGTAAAAATGGCACGGCTTCACCCGATGTAGTAGGTCCTCCAGTAGTTGAACCTGATCAAGTTGGTTTAGAATGGAGCTTAGGAACTGTGCTTATATATGATAGTAGCACTCCAGCACCAAATATTTTTACAATTGATTCTCAAAGTGGAGTACTTACAGCGCAAAATTTAGTTGATTTAACATCGTACAACGTGCCAATTATATTAACAGACGCAAGTGGTAACGGATTAGCTTCTACTACATGTCAGCTACTAGTGTCAGTTGGTGCTCAATATGTTCCAAGGACTATATGTGGTGGAAACAACAATGGACAAACGCCAATTAAAGCAGACACATGTGGTGACAATAGTGAATGGCTATTTGCTTTAACAAATAACACTAGCACGCAGGCTGGGGGAATTGGTTACCCATTTTCAGCATCATATCCACCAGATCTTCTTTACAATGTTAGAGCAAGGTCTAACCAAGTAACAGGACTTGGTTGTGACACAGGTTCTTTAACACAAGGTAGAATGTTTTTAGATGTTTACTTAGAAGGCGGAAGTAATTCACCAGCAGGTAATGACGCATCAATTAAGTATTACATACAATATAGATCTGCCGCAGGTCAACCTTGGTCTGGAGCAACAGCTGTTGATGATGGTGTTTTAGAAACGGTAACAGATGGATTAACTATTACCGCGTCATCAAACACAACTACAACCAAAAACTATCAATTTGCAATATCTGGTGACTATAGAGTTATAACAGAAAACTTAGGTGGTACCGTGTGTGCATTTACACCAACGGCTAATCCAGCGTTTTATGTAGACTTTGGGGATGCTAGTTACCCAACCCACGTCTGTGACACTACATTAAACCCATGTACGTAAAACAATATAAAAACAAGTAATAAATAATAGTATGGCAATCACTTTAGAAATAGGATACTTTAACTCATTTTACGTGAAGCGTATAGCAGGTTATGATTCTCTTGGAAAAATAATTCCTTTACAAGAAGAGAACGCTACGTATCCTTGGACAGGTCCTATGACAAGTAACGTTGCGCAAGATTGGTATATAGAAGAATCAAGAATTAGAGGTGGTTATAATAATGTATCTACTGATTATGGAGTTAAAGCATACTTGGTTGCAGATGAGCCAAACCAAGAAAGAAGAAGTAGCTCTCTTATATATTCAGGTATATTAAATTCAAGAACCGGTGTAAACCAAACAAATCAATTTAGTGTTGCAGAAGAAATAACTAGAAGTGTAGATCCAATAAGTGGATCAATACAAAAGTTATTTGCTGAAGACACTAACCTACTTATATTCCAAGAACGTAAAGTTAATAACGCATTAATAGACAAAGATGCTATATATACAGCAGAAGGAGCTGGACTAACAACAACAGGCACCGTGGTAATTGGCCAAACAACTCCAATATCTGGAGAATGGGGAATTGCTACAAATCCAGAATCGTTTTCTAAGTATGGATATATGAAGTACTTTGTTGATAAGAACCGTGGAGCTGTTTTAAGACTAGCTGGTGGACAGATAACAGAAATCTCAAACTATGGTATGGTTGATTTTTTTAGAGATCAACTATCAACAGTTGCAAGCACTGGATCAGTATTAGGTTCTTATGACATGCATAGCAAAGTTTACACTTTATGTATATCTCCTACAAATAGATACGATACGTCTAGTTCTAGAACTTTAACTTATGATGAAACATCTAAAGGTTGGACTAGCTTTTTTGATTATAAGCCAGAAACAATGTTTAGTTCAAGAGGAGCTTTTTATAGCACTAAAGAAGTAGGGACAACACCGTATATATATCAGCATTATTCTACGGCTGTTTCAAGAAATAATTTTTACGGAGTAGACAACGTGTCTTCTGTACAATTTGTATTTAATCCATCTCCAAACAATATTAAAACTTTTCAAACTATAAACTACGAAGGTACAAACGGTTGGGAAGTAATAAGTTTAGTTTCTGATGAAACTGGATTTGACGAAAGTGAAGTTACACCTGGTAATTGGATAAACCACGTTGACACTATTTTAGGTGGTGGTCCTATTGTTCCTAGTAATTTAGATAATTCAATTACTACAAACACAGTAGACGGTGTTGATAATAGTTATTCTAACATAGCATACGTTAGTAGTGGTAACGGAACAGGTTTAAATTTAACAGTAACTGTTGCTGGAAATATAGTAACGGTTATAACTGTAGTAAATGCTGGTAATGGATACCAAAGCGGTGATACTATAACTCTTACAAACGCTTCAGGAGCAAGTTCTGTTGGAGGTACCACTAATGTAGTAATAACTTTAAATAGCTCAGACGTTAATCAAGCTACTAGAATATGGAGTTATGATGAAGGATCTTATACTGAAGATAATAGAAACTATAGAGCTGGATTTGATAGAAAACAAAATAAATATATGGCGGTTATACCAAACAACACTATAACACCAATAGCTGGTGAGGTTGTATTTGGTAATTCAATGACAGGTATAAAAGCTTATTACGCAACAGTAACTATGCAAACGGACGCAACAACTGATCCAGGTGGATTAAAAGAATTGTTTTCTGTTGGGAGCGTTTTTACTACAAGATAAATAAATAAATAAATAAATTAATAAATATGTTATTAGGATTAGCAATAGGTGCAGCGTCAAGTATATTTGGTGCAATGGGTTCTGGAAAAAAAGCTAGAGAGGCTAGGGCAAAGTCTGCGAGGTTACAAAGAAAATTAGAGAACTTAGAATCAAATAGACAAGAATTAATAAACCCATATGATGATGTTAAGAGTTTAGCTGGAATGGCAGTAGACATGTCTAGCCAGATGACTAATACTTATGCTAACATTGGAGTAGCTACTCAAGCAGCTGAAATGCAAATAGAAGAAGCTGACATAGCTTTAGCAAACACTTTAGACACTTTAAGAGCTACAGGTTCTGGAGCTGGTGGAGCAACCGCTCTTGCGCAGGCTGCTATGAGAAGCAAAAAAGAAGTATCTGCTAGTATAGAAAAACAAGAAGCTGGTAATGAAAAACTAAGAGCACAAGGAGAAGACCAGTTACAACAAAGTAGATTAGCTGAATCAAAAAGAATACAAGGTATAAATATATCTGAAGGAGCTAGAGAGCAAAGCGCTGACGCGCAAGGTCAAGCTTTTCAATTTAATGCAACGGAAGCTAGACAAAATCAACAACTTAATAGAGTAGCTGGGCAATTAGCAAATTCTCAACAAAACGCAGCGAATCAAGAATCAAATCAAACAGCCGCTTGGATGAATCTTGCGGGTAATGCGGCAAAAATAGTAGATGCTTTATAATAAACAAATTAAAAGAAATGATAAGAATAGACAAAGATGGCTATCCATTTAATAACGTGCAAAAAAACTTGCTAATTAAGCACATGAACAATAGTGACGTTCTAGCTTATAACAAAGATTATATCGCAAGCCCAATTGATAGTAATTTTCAAATTTTAGATGCTTTTAAAGGAACTGAAAAATACTATGCTCAATTAGAAATTGCTATAAAAAACAATGATTGTAGAATGGGAGAAGACTGTTCTTTTGAAGAAGCACAAATAATTAGATTAAAAAAAGCTCCAAAACTATTTATTGACTTTATGGCTAATGTTGCTGCTGAACTTGAAACTACACAAGCAGATAATTTTGATCCTAATTGCAACGCTGATTATACTGTTGCTAATTGTGTAACAAATAATAAACCTGGTTTTTCTAAAACTGATGGTTATAGTGTTACATTGACGTTACTAGAAGATGGCACACAAGAACTAATATACAATGGGCCAATGTTTTCTCACCCTTTAATAATCAACAGTTCTTCACTTCAGACTATTCTCGATGCTAACACTTATTTAGTAGCTCCTACTCCAAATGTGCCTCAAGAAATGAACGCGCTTTTAGTTGAAATTGGTATATTTGAACCTAGCATGTTTAATCAAGAAACAAAAGAGCTTCTTAACAGCGCTACAATTAGCGAAACATTTGTATTAAAAAACAGCGATGGAACTCCAGACTATGAAATAATAGATATTGGAAATGGAAAAGGTAGAAACGTACTACAGTATGATTTAGATAAAATAGATAAAAAAGCTACACCATTTATAAAAGCAGAAGTCGCTGGATTATTGTCATCTGAACAAGAAGCTATTGCTGCTTGGAACGTTTACTTAGCACAAGACAACGACAGTGCAGATTCAAAAATTAGCAACAATATTGATGCTTGGGGAAATAGCTGGGCTTACGAAGCGAATCTTCCTCTTACTCAGAATCACAAAGATCTTTTTTTAGAAACATATAGAAGTATATTTGCTAAAAACTATTTAAATAATTACACAATTAATCAATTACCTTTTATAGAAGAAGATGCTTTGGTTTTTGACTTAGCGGAAATTCAACAAGCAAAAGCACAAAAATACATAGATGATAACAATTTAAATTAAGTTAAATGACGTTACTAGAAAAAGTACAAGAACTACAAAGTATAAAACCGCCTTTAAACGAGACTGAATTAAGGACACGATTAGATGCTTGGAAATTAACAAATCTTGAAGTAGAAGAATTTGATTCAAATGTTGATTCTGGAATAAAACAAGATCCTAATGTACAAATTATTAAACCTTCTTTTGATATTAATCCAAACGTTGAAGTGGAAGAAGTAGAGGGAAATTCAGAAGTTGTTGCGGAAAAAGGTGCTGCCGTAATAACGGATCCATTATTAGACGCACCAATTATAGAACCTACTATTTTTAATAACAAACGTAAAAAACCGCTTCCGTTTGATATTTTAGAAGATCTAAAAAATAAAGATTTTAACTCAGGTATTATACCTAGGGAAACAATTAAAGATACTTTTTCAAAATTCAAAATACCTTCGGTTCAATATGATAAAAATCTTCAACTAGCAGAAACGCTTAACGTATCAGTATCTGAAGCCACAGAAATTAATTCAAGAGAATTTAAGCGTGTAAATGAAAGCTTTGAAAACGCTACTGAAAGCTATATGAATATGTTTTTGCCTGACAAAGAAGATACCCCTTGGAGTAGAACAAAAACTATTACTCAAGATGCTTTTTTTGATGAAGTAGATATTGATGATGATCAAAAAAACTTTACAAGCTTAGCAGACAATCCAGCATTTAGAAAGCACGTACTAAACAAAGTTAAAGAAGAACAAAACGCATCAGGTGAACCATTACCTAGTCAAGAAACTATTGATAAAATATTTTCAAACTTACAAGATCAATTTATACTTGAAGAGCAAAACGATGCTCAAGAAGCTGCTGCAATAGCGGTTAATAATTTTACTTCTAGAGCGGTAATTGGAAACCAAAATAGAATTTTAATTTCTTCTTTAAACAAAGATCAAAAAAACTTATACTTTTTAAACAAAGAATCACAAGTTCTTTTAGCTACTATAAACAATACAAAAGATGCAAATACTAGAGCCGATGCTTTAGAAAAGCTTAGACTACTTTCTATAGAAATGGAAAGAGTTGCGCAAGAAGGAGACATAGTAAAATATGGAGATTCTTCTGAAATTAAATTCTTTTTTGACCCAAACACCGGTCAAAGAGTAGGTACCATTAATGTTGATGAAAGTGAAGTAGATACTGAAGAGCAAAGCGAATTTAGTAAAATAAATAACTGGACTCAAAACATTTTAGACTTAGAAAAAGAGTATAAAAATGAAGAATTAGAAACTTTAGAACAAGGTTATAATTTTATGCTTTTAGAATGGGCAGAAAATTTTAATTCTTTACAGTCTACTGTTGATCTTGGTGGTTATTCTGTTGAACAACAAGATTATGCTATTTCACAAAAAAACAGCTTTAACTTCAAATATGAAGAGATTCAAGAATCTAAAGCACGTCTTGCGGAATTGGAGGCTATCATGTCTGGTCCAAACAGCCCTAGTCCTTTACCTTTATTGAATGGTGACCCTAGTGAATATGGTGAAATAACTAAAGAAATAAAAGATCTTAAAACTTTTATTAATGATCCTAAGGCTTATTATGATAAAAACTCTGATTTACACCCAGTAGCCGACAGACCTGGTTCGCCAGGAAAACTAAGCGCGCAGATGAGATTAAATCTTTTAAATTCTGGATATAAACCAGATTATTTAGGAGTGTTTAGAAATGTTAAAATTAGTGATTTAGTAGCTTACAGAAGTGATAAAGGTCAAGAAATAATTAACGACGCTATTTATACTCCTTATTCTGAAAACGACCAATTAACGGGTGGTTTTTCAGCAGAAAACTTAAGAATATTAGTTAGAAAAAGAAATAAGTTAATACAACAAAGAGAAGCTTATAAATCTACTTATCTTTTAAACTTAGATCCTTCTACAATCAAAAAAACTTTAGGTAGTTCTTTTCAGTTTTTTAAAGAAGAAACTGCTAAGGCTTGGGGTTTATCCTCTGAAATGGGTCGTGGTATTGAAGATGGCGGTTCTGTAAGACAAGGTAAAGTTCTATTTGAAAACATGATAACTGATGCAAGTTTAGCGCTAACTGAAGAACAGAAGTTACAACTTAAGCAACCTTTATATCAAAGACTTGCACAAGAATTAATTGCTTTTGGTCCTGATCTTGCTCAGTTTGCAATCGCAAACAAAGTACTTGGAGTAGCGGGTATTACTGCAAGAATTTCAAAACTTTTAACGTCTGCAAATTCTAATACTAGAATAATGGGGCACGCTATTAATGCTTTACTTGAAGAAGGTAAATTTAAACTTGTTACTAGAGGAAAATCACAAGACGGTGGTGGTGTTGGTTTTTATTTAGGTGGTAAGTTTATAAACAAATTACTTCCTTTTAGATTCAGTGGTGCAAACGCTCGATTAAACCCTATTCTTGAAAAAGGCGTATATGGTGGTATTGGTGGTGTAACAGGTAGTAACGCAGCATTAGTAACAGAAGCTCTTCTTAAAGACTTAAGAGGTAACCAAGCTTTCATGACTACTATGGAAATAGATTATGGTAAGGACTCTGATTGGGCGGTGAGTAATTTTGTTTCTTTAATGACTTTTAGTCTTATTGGCATGTCAAGCATGAAAAGTATGGATTTTCAATCCATGAGAACTAAAAGACTTAAGAAAATAGAAACTGAAAAAGAAATAATTGAATTAAGAAATAAAAAAGCGTTAAATATAAAAGAAGGCTTTGAAAACACTTCAGTTATAGACGGAACCATAAAACAAAAACAAAACATTCTTGATCTTGTAAATAGAGATATAAATATTGCTGATAAATACTTTAACAAACTGAGCATTAAAGACCAAATAGCTGACAGAGATTCAGCTCAAGAAGCTTTAAACTCAGGTAAGCTATCAGTAAAAGAAACTGCAATTGCAAATGAAAGAATAAATCAAGTTAATGCCAATATACAAGCGGCTACGACTAAGATAAACAAAACATTTGAAAATGTTAGAAAATCAAACGTATTAGATAAAGACGTAAAAATGGTGCTAACAGAAGGTACTGAAGGTTTTCAAAACAAAAATAATAAAGCTGAGTTTGATCCAATTAATAATATTATTAGAATTGATTTAACTCAATATAGGCCTGGAGTTGAAAACCATGAGATTTTTCATGTTTTTTATAAAATGGCCGTAAGTAATAACCCTAAGGTTGCTAAAGTATTAAAAAATACTATAAAAGATACAGTTGCAAAAGAGTTATCTAGTGAAACATTTACTTTTGAAGGGCAAGAGGGTTTAAGCTTTGAACAAGCTATAGACTTAGCTTATGGTAAAAATAGACCAGCTGAAGAGTATGTAGCAAATGTTATTGAATTTTTATCCCAACCTAAATACCAAGACTTGTTATTAAAAAAAGGTCTTATAGCAGGTTTAACTAGAAATGTAGATTATATTAAAAACAAAATAGGATTTACTACTGGAGCAAAAGAAGTTGACTTTACGAACGCTGGAGAAACTTTAAAGTTTTTGTTTGACTTAAATAGAAACTTTGGAGAAGGTACTCCAGCATCTTTAAAAAGAGCGTATGATTTATTACAAGGTATTGAAGTGAAAGGAGATAAACTTTTTAACAAAAACACTGGTCAAGAAGTTTCTGACGCAAAAGTTATGCCTAGCGTGGACATAAAAGCAAGCGAACTAGCTGTAGAGTATAAAGAAAATCGCTCAGAAATGAGTAATAAAAATATAATAGAGCTTCAAGATCAATACATGAAACTAACTGCAGATGCTATTAGAAGATGGGCTGCTAAAAATGGCGTACCTGTAGATAAGATTATGAATAATCCTGAGTTAGAAGGAAGAATGCTTGATCAGTTTGAAAGCGTTATGAGAAATTATAAACCTATTAACCCTGTTACTGGAGAAGCGCAGTCTTTGTCTACGTATTTAAATAATTTTGCAGGAGTAAGAATAGGTGCTCCATTAGTTGAAGCTGTTGCAAAAGACATGCAAACTACAAGTATTTCCAGTGAAAAATTAAAAGAACTAGAATCTATTCCAACAGAGTCAAGTGTAGATAAAAATGCTAAACAACAAGAAGTTCAAGATCAAATAGATTTACGAGACTTTATTAAAGATCCAAAGGTTTTAAAAAAGGTAAATGATGCAGTAATAATAGATCCTTCAAAGATAACTACTTTAACAGCTAAAAACGTATCAGAACAATATCTAGAACCAATTGGCATGGAATTGTTAGATTTATCAAGAGGAAAAATAAACGGTACAGAAACTCTTAACTATGGACCAGGTTCAAAAGATGCTTTAAAAATGCAATCATTGTTTAAAAACCTTCAAGATGTAAGAAAATTTATACAAACTATGCCAAAATATAGCGTAGGTAGTAATACGGCTATAATAAATAAAAGAGGTGAAAATATAGATGTTTCTCCTGACGCTAGAGGTTATTCTATAGGTATTAATCCTAAAATATTAAAAACGTTTTATAAAAAAGTTGAAGGTGCTTCGGATATGACTAGCGCGTCAGGTAGAAGCAAAGGCAAAACAAGTCAAAGTGCGGTTTGGAAATTAAATTTTGAACCTACTATTGCAAATGCTAGAAAACTTATGGAAATGATAGGTATTACACCTTCAGGTGAGATGAATATACCTATAAAAGGACCAGCAAGAACGGCGTATGGACAATTACTACAAGGATTAACTAAAATGTATATTGCTAACATAGCAAACACAATTGTTCGATCAAAAATTAACGGAGAAGTTTTAACCGCAAAAGGTGATAACCAAATAAAAGCTGACATAAAAGCCGGTTTGCCTGATATTTTAGCGTCTAGAGTAATCGAAGAAACAAATAGACTAGAAGAAAGTAACAAAAAAGAAATCCAAAGTGGAAACGAACAAATGGATGCTTTGTTTTCCGCAAAAGAATTAGCAACTTTTAAATACGATATGAAAGCTAAAGCTGCCGCGATGTTAGACGCAGCTAAAATTTATGGTGATAAATATGGTGATTACGGTATTGAAAGGTTTTTTGCACCTACTAATTGGACTCCAGGAAATAAATTAAGTGTTTTAGAAAAAAGAAACTTTAACATAATATCTAACAAGGCTAAACTTGATAAAATTAGTTTAGTTGAAGCTGAAAGATTGATTTTAGCTGGAGAGATGTTAGATTTATTTTCAACGCGAGAGCTTGCTAAAGCTGAAAGTGGCGCCACTAAAAAGAGTAAAGAAGAATTAGCAGCTTTTAAAGAAGCTGTAAGAGGTAAAACAGGTGTAGATCAATTTAAAAACGCAAAAGATAGAGATTTATTTAATGAAGGAGTTAAAGAAGCGTATGGATTAGAAAAAGCTTTATTTTTATCAGGGCCAATGGGTCAAGCTGTTTATAGAGAACTTGTGTATAATTCTAATTTAAACTCTAATCAAAACAGAAATCAAGCTAACGCTTACATCGTTGAGATTGGGGCCATGGTAAAAGGAAAAAGAAAAGCCGAAACAATTGACGAACATCAGTTGCCAGCTATAAGACATGCTATTAATAAAACAAGATTATTTAAAAATATTTATGAGTTCCAAAAGCTTAATGATTTAAAGTCTAAAGAGGTAGCTGAATATGCTGCTGATTTGTATTTAGAGTTTATGGACAAAGGTTATACGCAGTTTTTACTTAAAAAAACCAGTGATATTATCAAAGGAAACTTAGTTGATGCTAAAGGTAAAAAATGGAAAAATTCAGACAGCACTATGCATCCTATAGCAGAGTTAGCAATGGATAACTTTATTGAGTTAGCTGGTAAAAAAGGAACAACAAGAGAACAACTTAAAGAAGCTTTCGATAAAATACCGTCTTCTGATTTAAGATACTTTAGTTCATTTGGCTATCTTAACGCTAATAATCTTATAGAAGCTTTAAAAGATGGTAAAACAAGAAGCAAAGCTGAAGAATACTCTGTAGATGTTGCTAAAGAATACAGACAAAACGAAAGCGTTGTTGTGTTTCAAGGTTCATTAATAGAAGCTCAAATACTTACTAAAGCTGGAATTTTAACTGGAGAAAAAGCGGTAACACCGGAAATGGCTAGACAACTAGTGGATGTTTATATAGCAGACTTAGCTAAGCCAATAACAAAACAAGTTGTAAAGAATACAAGTTCTTATGGGTCTAAGCTTATTGGAGTAGAAACTATTGGAAAGCAAGTAGAAGTATTAGAGAATTATGATAAAGCTCGTAGTGAAGGAGTAAAGAAAAACAAACCTGTTAGAAAAATTAGAGTAATGGATCTTGATGATACTCTTCTTAAATCAAAAAGCAAGATTAGTGTTGAAATGCCAGATGGTACAACGTTTAAAATAAACGCTACTGAATTTGCAAAAAGAGCAGCTGAGCTTGAAACAAAAGGTGCTGAGTTTGATTTTACTGAATTTGAAAAAATTATAGATGGTAAAAAAGGACCTTTATTTAAAGTTTTAGAAAATATAAATGCTAAAAACGGTACTAAAGATTTCTTTATATTAACAGCGAGGCCAGCTGCTGCTGCACCTGCTATTAAAGAGTTTTTTGACGCGCTTGGAATACCAATACCTATTGAAAACATAGTTGGTTTAGGTGATGGAAAAGCTTCAGCCAAAGCTAACTGGATCGCGGGAAAAGCCGGTGAAGGTTATAATGACTTTTATTTTGCTGATGATGCTATTAAAAACGTTGAAGCAGTTAGAGATATTTTAGATCAAATCGATGTTAAAGGAAAAGTTCAATTGGCTTTAGCTAGTAAAAAAATAATGTTTGATAAGGTTTTTAACGATATTATAGAGCAGTCAACTGGTATAGAGTCTTATAAAGAGTTTTCTGAGTCTAAAGCTAAGACAATAGGTGGTAAAAAAGGTAGGTTTACCTTCTTTACAACGCCTTCTGCTGAAGATTTCTTAGGCTTATTATACAAAACGCTAGGTAAAGGTAAAATTGGAGATGCTCAAATAGATTTTTATAATAAAAATTTAATAGATACGTACAATAGAGCTGAATTAGCTGTGACTGATGCTAAAATATCTGCAGCTCAAGATTTTAAAGCTCTTAAAACAAACTTAAAATCATTACCTAAATCTTTATCTAAAGAAACTGGCATTGGAGGTTTTACTTTTTCTCACGCAGCAAGAGTTTCTGTTTGGACAAAACAAGGTATGAAAATACCAGGACTTTCTAAAGCAGATGTAAAAGAATTAAATGATTTTGTTAATAAAAACCCTGAGCTTAGTATTTTTACTGATCAACTTATACAGTTGCAAAAAGGTAAACTTTACCCAGAGCCTACTAAAGAATGGCTTGCTGGAAATATAACAACAGACGTTATTGGAGGTATCAACAAAGTAAATAGAAAACAATACTTGCAGGAATGGCAAGAAAACGTAGATATAATATTTTCTGATAAAAACTTAAATAAACTAGAAGCGGCTTATGGTTCTAAGTATAGAGAAGCTTTATCAGAAACTTTGTATAGAATGAAAACTGGTAGCAATAGACCTTTAGGTGGATCTAGAATTGTAAACGAGATGATGGATTGGTTAAACAACTCTGTCGGGTCAATCATGTTTTTAAACACAAGGACTGCAGTTTTACAAACTATATCCTCTGTAAACTTTTTAAATTGGGGAAATAACAATCTTTTAAAAGCTGGTAAAGCCTTTGCTAATCAACCTCAGTATTGGAAAGATTTTAAAACGTTAATGAATTCACCTTACTTAACAGAAAGACGTGATGGACTAAAAATTAACGTAAGTGAGTCTGAAATTGCAGATGCTGTTTCTCAAAGCAGAAACAAAGCCTCTGGAGCAATAAATTACTTACTTAACAAAGGTTTTGTGTTTACTAGAATAGCAGATAGTTTTGCAATTGCCGCAGGTGGTTCTACTTTTTATAGAAACCAAATAGAGGCTTACGTTAAAAGCGGTATGGAAATAAAAGCAGCAGAAAAACAGGCGTTTGAAGATTTTTATGCTATTGCTGAAACAAACCAACAATCAAGTAACGCTAGTAAAATTAGTCAACAACAAGCTTCAGCAGCTGGTAGAGTTGTATTAGCTTTTGGTAACACGCCAATGCAGTATAACCGTATTATTAAAAAAGCTACTCAAGATTTAGTTGCTGGTCGTGGAGATTATAAAACTCATTTATCAAAAATAGCTTATTACGCAGGTATGCAAAACTTTGTATTTAACGCTTTGCAAAACGCTTTGTTTGCAGAGGCTTTTGGAGAAGACGAAGAAGGTGATGATGAGAAATTAAGGGCTAAGCAAGGTAGGATAGCAGATGGCATGACTGACTCTTTGTTAAGAGGTGTTGGTATTCAAGGTGCCGCGGTAGTAGCTATTAAAGACGCTTTGATTACTATATTCAAAGAAAATAATAAAAAATCACCTAAATATGATAAAGCAATAGATGATTTAATAGGCTTTTCTCCACCTTTAAGTTCTAAAATTAGAAAATTAAACTCTGCAGCTAATACTTTTAGTTGGGATAAGAAAAAAATAAACCAAGAAGGGTTTAATTTAAATAACCCTGCTTATTTAGCTAGTGCTAATATAGTTTCAGCTACTACTAATATTCCTTTAGATAGAGCAATTAAAAAAATAAACAACATGAGAAATGTGTTTAGTGAAAATTCTGAAGCTTGGCAAAAAGTTGCTATGACAATGGGTTGGTCATCTTGGGATGTAGGTTTACCTTATTATGGAGTTGAAGGAGCTGGCAAACCAAAAACGCCTGCTATGATCTTTGAAGATACTATTACAGAAATAAAGAAAAATACTAGCTCTAAAGAACAAAAGCAAACTTTATTAGACTTAGGTGTTTCAAGATCAGATTTAAAAAAATATAAATACGAAGAGGATAGAATTAAAAAAATATTAGAATTAGAAAAAGAATTTAAAGATAATCCTAAAAAGAAAGACAGTTTAATAAACGTAAACAAAAGAAAAACAGTTATATATAAAGAAAATAAACCTGCACAAGTAAAAGCTTTATTAGCTTTAGGTTTAACTAAAAAGCAAATTGCTGAGTTAAAATACGAAAAAAATAGAGTTGATAAAATAATTGAACTTCAAAATAAAAACTAAAAATGAGTAACAAAATTTCAGAAAACACTGAACTAACTTTAGATTTAAAAACACTATTAATAATTGTAGCTTTTGTCGTAACCGTTGTAGGTATGTGGTTTGCTCTTCAAAAAGATATAGATCTTGCTAAAGAGTTGCCTAAACCAGAGGTTGGTAGAACAGAGTATGACTTAAAAGATCAATTAATCAGGGAAACTATAATGAACACGCAGGATAAGGTAGAAGAAAATAGTGACAAGCTAGACAAAATAGACGAAAAACTTTATCAGATTATTAAAAAATAGAAACTATGAGAAACATTTTAATTTTAATAGCTATTTTTTTAGCTAGTAATATCTACGCACAGAAATACGTTTTGTTAGAAATTAATTCTGAATGGAACTGGAGAAACTCTGCTAAAATAGATAAAGTTGAAAATGTAGAACATAGAATAGCTTTACTAGAAGAACAATCACCAGCTTTTAAGAAAAAAATAAAATCAGTTCCAATCGCTATATTGTATAAAGATAACAATAAAATCGCGCAATGGGTTGCTGATATAAGTTTTAAACTTGTAATTACTGAAGAAGAGATTAAAAAAGCAATAAAAGAAAATGAGTAAAATAAGCGAACATATTACTTTAGCTGAGGCGATACACTCAAACACAGCTAAAAGATGTGGTATAGATAATTTACCCAACGAAGAACAAACTAATAACATGAAAATGTTAGCTGAAAAAATATTTGAACCGCTAAGATTATGGGTTGGAGGACCTATAAAAATCAATAGTATGTTTCGTTCTGAAGAATTGAATAAGGCCATAGGAGGAGCTTCAAGCTCTCAGCATTGTAAAGGTCTTGCAATGGACTTAGATGACGTCTATGGACATAAAACTAATGCAGAGATGTATGAATGGATATGTAGCCACTGTAATTTCGATCAAATCATATGGGAATTTGGTGATGACAAAAATCCAGCATGGATACATGTAAGTTATATAAGCGTAGAAAAAAATAGAAATAGAAAATTGCTTGCTGAAAAAGAATTTGGCCATACAGTATATAAGATAATAAAATAATTAAAAATAAATATTATGAATGAATTTACAAGTCCATTTTTGGCAAAAAATCCATTAAATGAAAAACAATCACTGGAAACTAAATATAGAGAGTTTAAAGCTAAAGTAAGTGGAAAAATTAGAAGAATTCTTGGGGAAGCAAATCCGCCTCCAAAAAAATTAAAGAATATAGAGTATACCGGTCAGTAAAACAAAAATAAGTAATGAAAAAAAATAGATTAAAAGAAATAGTGTCAGAACTACAGGGAGCGTCTAAAATGCACTTGAAACAGTCTAAAGAAATCGCGGCTCACATAGATGATATGGGTAGTCCAGCTAAAATGAATAGTCCGTTAGAAAAAAAATGTTGGAAAGGCTATAAAGCTAAAGGAAAGAAAAAATCACCTAGTCGTAAAAAAACTAAAAGTGGAAAAATTAAAATGGTTAATAATTGTGTAAAAAAATAATATGAACGGGCCACTTAAAATTACAAATGCTGCTTACGAAAAGTCTAATAAAGAAATGAGATCAGAATATAAATCTGAAACCGGCAAGAAATTAGGCTCTAGACAAACTTCTGGAACTGGAGCTCGTAGAGTTTCTTTTGCGTGTAGATTTGCTGGAATGAAAGGACCAATGAAAGATTCTAAAGGCAAACCAACTAGAAAAGCTATAGCTTTAAAAAAATGGGGCTTTGGTAGCGTAGAAGCTGCTAGAAGCTTTTGTCAAAAAAATAAAAAGAAATAATTATGGGAGGATTTAAAATGAGATTAGCTAAGGTTTTAGCAAACCCTGTCAGTGGGGCTAATGGTGTAATTAATTTACTAACAGAAACCGCTACCGATGTAAAAAACAATATAATGCAACCTATTAAAAATTTAATACCAATAAACGCGCGTGCTTTTGCTAGTGATATAATAGGAAATGTTACAGGAATTGATTCTTTTAAATCTGAAATTAATGAAAGCCATTTAAGTGCAGGTGAAAAAGAAGCTATAACAAACGCAAGAATACAAGCAGAAAAAAATAATAGAAACTTTATAGGATATAATGATTATTTTCCTGCTGAGGATAACATAGAAGTGCCTAGTGCTAATACATGGGACGGTAGTGATGTAGATCATAAAGAAAGTAACTCGCAATTTTTAGAAAACGTAATGGATGATCGTTATGCTACTAAAACTACTTTTGGAAGAATGAATTTTTCTAACAACGATGACGGCACAGTTACATATACTGATCAATTTGATTACAATGATGCTAAAGAAGGAGGTTTTAGTGCTTTTAAAGAAGATTTAGATAATAATCCAGATCTTAGTATGTATCAAAAACTTAGAAAAGCAGGAACCTATTTAGGAAGTGGTCCTGGAGAAGGTGCTAAAGTTAATATAACTTATTAAAAAAAGGAACAAATACAACTGGGCGTACCATACCCAAAAGTTCCTGTAACCGAAGAAGGGGATCACTTACGTGGTCCCCTTTTTCTTTTTATCCATCACACGCAACACAATCATCCATAGCGGTGCTTGCGATATCACCACGTAAGACTGATTCTGTCCGCATATAGTACAAGGTTTTAACTCCTTTACGCCAAGCATCCATGTGAACTTTATTAATCCATTTTGGTGTTGCTTCACTAGGAAAAGCTAAATTTAAGCTTACACTCTGATCTATATACTGCTGGCGGATACCAGCTTGCCTAACCAACTCTAACTGATTAAGTTCTTTAAATGTTTTAAATACTTCTTTGGTATTGTCATCTAATTCTTTTAAATCTTGGACTGAACCACCATCTGCTAGTATTTTCTCCCATATCTCTTTGGTATTGATTTTTTTACTTTCGAGTATAGCTTCAAGAGTAGGGTTTTTACGTATAAACGTACCTTTCGCGCTTTGTTCGGTAAAGATATTCGCAGCCCATGGCTCAATGCCTGGAGAAACGTTTCCGCTAAGCTTGCTATTAGATACAGTGGGAGCAATAGCACGTAAATGAGTATTACGCATACCAGTGCCAACACACCATAGAGGTTCTCCATAAGCGTCTGCAAGTGCCATGCTAGCTCTTTCAGATTCGATTTTAATTTGGCTAAATATTTTTCTAGTTTCATATTGTGATAGTAAACCTTCAAATGGTAAACCTCTTTCTTGCAAGTATGTATGCCAACCTAAAACACCTAAGCCTAAAGCTCTTCCTTTTTCTGCTGATCTTACAGAGTTTTCAAAACCTTTTCTATATTTAGATTTTTGTATAAACTCTTCTAATACTCCGTCAAGAAACCATATCGAGTCGTATATTATGTTAGTATTCTTCCATTCGTCATA
>Ga0209709_10001147_pt1 | contig 24755 bp, 27 predicted proteins | sample ArcticOcean_MG_C_2_FD_187435 | JGI IMG/M metagenome (GOLD analysis project Ga0209709, IMG submission 187435) | Marine microbial communities from western Arctic Ocean - ArcticOcean_MG_CB4_136 (SPAdes) (version 2) | ecosystem: Environmental > Aquatic > Marine > Oceanic | place: Arctic Ocean...
ATTGATTGATATTAGAATACCAAATGAATTTGCAGATGGAGCAAAATTTAATATTGGAATCACGGCTGGAGTTGAAACTGATGTAGTTTCTCCTGAGTTTTTGAATGGTATGAATAGAATGGACTTAAATATAGTTCCATCTAATTTTACTGCTAATACATTTAAAAAATGTACCTTTGACCAAATGCAAGATAAACCTGATGGTTCAAAAGAAAAGGTAGCTGAAATTAATTTACAAAAACCAATTGAAGTATTGTTTGAGGGTGTTGATACGAGTGTATATTATCCAATGGATAAACATGAACTAAAATCAGAATTTACAGATGAATTAAATGAATTAATCAAAGAAGATTTTGCCTATCTACACGTTGGTCAATGGGGTAAGGGTGGTTATGGGGAAGATAGGAAAAATATACCATTGATGATTAAATGTTTCTTACAGGCATTTGCAAATCGACCTAATTCACCGGCATTAGTATTGAAAACAAGTGGTGCTAATTTTTCTGTTTTGGATAAACACGAGCTTGTTAAACAAATTAATAAAATTAAAGATGAATTTTCACAAGTTGATAATTTACCGAATATTTATTTAATACATGGTGATTTGACTATTGAAGAGATGTCTTTATTGTATAATAACCCAAAGATAAAAGCCTTTTTAACTTGTACACACGGAGAGGGTTATGGTAGACCAATGGCCGAGGCAACTTGTTGTGATTTGCCAGTCATCGCCTCGAATTGGAGTGGTCATTTGGATTTTCTAAGTGATAAAGACTCATTGATGATTAATGGTTCTTTGACAGAAGTTCCAGACTCTATGATATGGGAGCCAATTATTATTAAACCATCAAAGTGGTTTAGTGTGAATGAAGCTGATGTAATTAGGAAATTAAGAATGTTTCATAAAAAACAAGGATTAATAACCAAGAAGGCAAAACGATTAGGTAAGAAAAATAGACGAGAATTTTCACTAAAGGCTATGGCAAATCAATTTAATAAAACACTTGATAATATTTTACAAAGTATACCACAAGCAGTTAGTTTGAAATTACCTAAATTAAAGAAGGTTGGTGGAGAAACGTCACAGCCGGCAAAGATAAAACTACCTAAATTAAAGAAGATAACGTAATGGATCCTATGTTTCTACAAGTAGCTTGCCCTTGTTGTATAGAAGATGAGATAGATATCGATGATTCGTTAGTATTGCTTGGTGATGATGAACAGAATATGCAGTGTTTACATTGTGGTTTTGCTTCAAATAAAACTATGAAATCACATATTAATGATAATCCATTTCCACAAGAATTTAAAGACGTGTGTAGGAATTTAAACACTAGGTGGTGGGCACCATCGGTCTTTACGACTGAAAATTACATGGTAGTTCCTTTGGTGGAAAAGAAAGTATTGAAGTGGAGATTATTTGCTCAAACTGATCCAGAAACCGAGGTTTTAGTTCCACACTTTAGTGATGCATACAAAATGGTAGAAAAATTGGAGAAAACAATTGGCGACCAGATACAACAATCGTAAGATAATTCTATCAGAACAGACATTACCTATAGGTAGATTATTACCTGGTATGATTGTGACGTTTAATTATTCAGAGTCAGGCGTTAAGGATCCAAGACCTGTTTTATTATTCTTACATCGTGATAGAGAAACTAACTTATTAGAGGGTTTGAATATTAATTATATCAACCCAAGTAAGGTGAAAAAACTATTTAGTGTTATTGATATGAAAAAAACCGAAGTGGACGAGAGAGAAAATCTAATATCATTAAAGGAAGTGTATTTTAGAATACAAATAGCTAATCCAAAGAAACGTTCTGCTATGACTACAAAAAGATTTTATTCAGATGTCATTGGTGCTGATAATGTATTTAAACAAGCATATCGTAGTTACAAAACAACTAAATTGACAGCACTAAAGGTTACAAATATTAAATTAGATATGGTTGGCATTAGTGAAGATTAGTTATTCTATATTAACTCATAACGAAACAAATACATTAGAAAAGTTATTAAAGTTTTTAATCAAGTGGAAACAACCTGAAGATGAGATTGTAATACTTGATGATTATTCTGATGACGAGAAAACAAAACAATTATTAGATTTCTATGTATCTGCACACGATATAGTATTTGAACAACGAAATCTATTGGGTGATTTTGCTTCACAGAAGAATCATCTAAAAAGTATGTGTAGTGGAGATTATAGTTTTAATCTTGATGCTGATGAGATGATAAGTCTTTGGTTGATAAAAAATATACATGGTATTGTTGAAGAGAATGAAATTGATTTAGTTTATCTACCAAGAATAAATACAGTAGAGGGTTTAACTGAACAACACGCTAAATATTGGCATTGGAGCGTTAATCAAGAAGGTTGGGTTAATTTTCCTGATTGGCAAGGTCGTATATTTCGCAATAGACCAAACATAAAATGGGAAAAACCCGTACATGAGATGCTGACTGGTTTTCAGACGTATTCACATTTACCTACAGAAAAACCTTTTTGTATATTACATAACAAAACCATAGAAAAACAAGAACAACAAAATGAAAAATACGCGGGGATTATGAGATGAAATATAAAAATAAAGATGGAATAGAATTGTCATTTGAAGGGCATAAAAATGATACTAGTATTCAATTAATAAAAGAAGTATTGAAAGAAGTTATTACATTAGGGGATAAAGAAATTTACACAAAATATCCAAGACAAGGTTGGGTTAAGGTAAAGGAATTTATAAATGAGAATTTTTCATTATGAATTATTTAATAACAGGTGGAACTGGATTTTTAGGTTCTCATATAATAAAACGGTTATTGGGAGGTGACAATAATGTAACTGTCGTAACTACATCTATTAGAGATAAAACTAGTATAGATATGCTTGATATAAATAAAAATAAAATTAATATGGTTCGTGGTGATGTTAGAAATTTTGAATTTATGAGAATGCTTTTTAATGAATATGAATTTGATGTGGTATTTCATTTAGCAGCAATTTCTGAAGTTAGAAAATGTCAAAATGACGCAAAACTTGCATATGATACGAATGTAGGAGGGACAGTAAATGTATTGGAGTGTGCTAGATTATATGGGAACGTAAAAGCAATCGCCGTTAGTAGTTCAGATAAGGCTTATGGTACCGGTAAAATTCCATATGTTGAAAGTCAATCTTTAAATGGTATGGCTGTGTATGAAACATCGAAATCGTGTACTGATATTATTGCTAGGACTTATTATAAGAATTATAAATTACCAGTTGTTGTAACCAGATGTTCAAATTTGTATGGTGAAGGTGATGCTAATTTTTCTAGACTATTTCCAAATACGATTAGAAAACTTGTCAAAGGAGAATCTCCTGTCATATGGAAGGGTGTTGAAAATGGCACTAGGGAATTTCTTTATGTAAAGGATGCTGTTGATGCATATCTGTCTTTAGTGGAAAATATAGATAAGACGAAGGGGGAGGCTTATAATATTGGCGGAGAAAATATTTTGAGTATCAAAGATACTGTTCAGATGATAATAGATGAAGTAGGTGAAGATATAGATATTGTTTATGAAGAAAAAGATTTTCCGGAAATAACTCATCAGTATTTAAATTCTAGTAAAATTCAAAGTGAAATTGGTTGGGAAGCCAAGATGTCTTTTAATGAAGGAGTTAGTAGAACAGTTGATTTTTATAAAAGGTATTTTCAAAATTGATTAAAGTAAAAATTTTAAATCCACGCGAAGATAGAAATGAACCAACATTTCGTCCATTATTTTTTGTAGAAGATATGCTAAAAGATTACAGTATTGATATAACGGAATCGGATGATTATGATTTTTTATTTGTTGGAATGCATGATTTTCTTAATAAGAAAATACCATTAAACGAAAGTATAGAGTATGGTTTGGAAAATTTATCAAAAATATCAGGAGATTATTTTCTATTTGATGGTTCAGATTCTACTTCTTTAATGGGTGCTTATGAAGTATTTGAACAAAGCGATGCTATTTATTTAATGAAAAATCAAAAGTTTAATACTAGAGAAGAATATAAAACACCATATGCTTTTAATAAGTATTTTTGGGGAGATGGTAGTGATTTAGATTTATCTTATGATATTTCAAAAGAAAATTGGGATAAAATAAAATTTTCAGGAATTAATTTAGGTTATTGGGTCCCAAATTATCATAATATACAACCAATGTGTAATAATAAAAATATTGATATGTGTGCTATCTTTCAAGCTAAGCATGATTATTCCGAAGATCATAAGGTTAGAAATGATATATTTTATACAGAGCATCGAAATGGGCTATGGGATAGATTAGAACCATTGAAGGTTAAGTATAATATGCTGACTGAAAGAATGCCATATCAAGAATATGTACAAAATTTATGGAGATCAAAAATAACTCTGTCACCATTTGGAATGGGAGAATTATGTTTTAGAGATTTTGAGGCTATGCAATTTGGAACTATAATTTTAAAGCCAGACCAATTTAAAGTTGATTCTTTTCCTAATATGATGATAGAAAATGAGACATATATTCCATGTAAATATGATTGGTCAGATTTAGAAGAGAAGATTGATTATATATTAGGTAATTTTGATGAGTTGAATGAGAAAATAAATAATAATATTAGAAAATTATTTAAGGAGCAATATACATATGAAAATTTATGTATGCATTGGTATAATATTTTTAAAAATTTAAATAATATAAGTAAAGAGTAAGTAAATGGAAAGAAAAGATTTTTTAAAATATGATAGGTCAGAGCCAGATTCAAATAGTCCTTTATATACAGGACCTGTACAAGGAAATGTAAGTTCAAGATTACCTTTAACAGAAGAAGAAGTAAATGTTTATTGTACACCAGGATTTCCTGTGCAAGATATTCAAGGAATGAAGTGGATTGTGACAGATAAACAAACTACACATGCTTATCATGATATTTACCGTTGGATAGCTGATAATCATCCAGTAAAGCGTATGTTAGAAATAGGCATCTCTGAAGGAATGTCTTTAAATTATTGGATGGAATTATTTTCCGAGTATGTTGAATTGTATGCAATAGATATTCAAGTGAAACCAGATGCAAGAAAGTTAGCTAGAGAACATGAAAATATAGTCTTATATCGTGGAGATTCATGTAATACAGATTTACTTGATGACCTACCCCATAATTGGGATTTTGTATGTGACGATGGTGCTCATACTAAAGAATCACAATCTTCTGCTTTAAATAATCTTTATAATAAAATGAATAAAGAGGGAATAATAATAATAGAAGATATTCATTCATTAGAAAATGTATATTTCATTTACGATAACTTTACAGGAAATAAAGAAAATCTCAGAATTTTGGATAGACGCAGTATTAAGAATAGGTTTGATGATATTCTAGTATTTTATGTAAATGGTACTGCTGAAAATCATCCATTTGTGATCAACTTTAAGGAATTTATACATCAACGATGAAAACATTAATAAAATTTAATAATATTCCATTAGCAAATAATTTAAGTGATACCAGCACAGAAGTGCAGTTAGCATATGATTTGCATGTTGTATTTGACGAAGATACAAAGTTAGTTAGTTTAGCTGATAATGTAAGTTCAAAATTATTATTTGGTGATTCATATGTTTATGATTCGTCACAATCAAGTACAATGGTTGAACATTTTAAATCCGCCGCAAATTCATTATACAATAGATTTAATTCGAAAAAGGTTTTAGAAATCGGTTCGAATAGTGGAATATTTATTAAAAATTTTACAGATGCAATTGCTGTAGAACCATGTAAAAATTTCGCAGATTTAACTAACGACATGGGTATTAAAACTTATGCGGAATATTGGAATGAAGATGTAACTGAAAAAATATTAAATGAATATGGAAAGTTAGACTTAATATTTTCTGCAAATACAATATCTCATATTCAAAATCTTGAAGAGTGTTTTAAATTAGTTAATAAGTGTTTATCTGATAATGGGGTATTTGTAGTTGAAGCTCCTTCATTTTTAGAAGTTTTGAAATACAATGCATTTGATCAGTTCTATCATGAACATCAATCATATTTTAGTTATATATCATTAAATAATATCCTTGTAAATGTTGGAATGGAAATATTTGATATTGAATCTTATTCAGTACACGGAGGTTCTTATAGATATTACATTCAAACGATTGGGGGAAATAATATCAAGACTGAAAATGTAAAACATATTTTAAATAAGGAAGTAGAATACGGTATAGATAATTATGATATTATAATGCAAAAAATTAATATCATGAAACAAAATATGCTAGATATTAAAAGGAAATTAACAGAGTTAGCGGAGAAAAATTATCAAGTAGTTGGATATGCTGCTACTGCAAAATTTATTCAAGTTATTAATATGTGTAATTTAGATCATAATTTAATTAAATATATTGTTGATACAACGCCTTATAAACATGGAAAATATGTACCTAATACTAAAATTGAAATTAAGCCATATGATGTTAATTGTTTAGACGGTATTAAGTATTGTTTTCTGGGAGCTTGGAATTACAAAAATGAAATATTTAAAAAAGAAAACAAATTTTTAAATGATGGTGGAAAGTTTATAACACACGTACCGAGAGTTGAAGTGATATCTACACTAATGACACATCATAATGAAGATAAATGGAAATATTACAAATATGATACAGCAAAATATAATTTTAGAGAATGGTTGTGTGAAATGCTTGGTAGAGATGATTTAGAAAATCTACATGATTCAGTTAGTTATTCAGAGTTATTTAGTCAAAAAACAGAACAAAGCACCATTTATCATAAAGAATTTTATCGGCAAATTAGAGACAGTAAATTTTTAAAAATTTATAATCAATTTATAGCAGATTGTATAAAACCTCATTTTGATGATAAAATAGTTTATCAAAAAATACCAACGTTTAGAACTCAATTTTTAAATAATATATCAGTTGGTAAGTATCATAAAGATAAGGATTATAATCATAATGATAAGGAAGTTAATTGTTATATATCATTGACAGATTCTATTAATACTAATGCAGTGTGGGCAGAGTCAGAAGAAGATAGAGGTGATTATAAACCATTAAATGCAAAATATGGAGAATATATTTTATGGGATGGGGTTAATTGTTGTCATGGGAATAAAGAAAATATAGAGGGATTTACACGAATTAGTTTTGATTTTAGGATTATGAATTATTCTGATTATGATAAGAATGAGAGACAAGGTAAATTAACTGGGTATGCGAAGGTGCCTATGACAATAGGTGACTATTATGAAGTTATGTAATTAATTATGATATTAGTTAGTGGAAATGGAAAATTAGCAAAAGAGTTAAAGAAATTATCTACAGATTCTTTGCCTGTAAATATTTTGTCAAAGAGACAAATGGACATTACAGATGAGTATATGGTTTCTGATGTTATAAAGGATTTTATGATGAAGCCCAACTATCCTAAATACTTCATACATACAGCGGCTCTCACTAAACCAATGGATGTTAATGAAAGAAATCCAATAATGAGTTTAGATACCAATATCGTTGGTACTGCTAATGTTGCTAAGATATGTAGTAAGTATGGGATTAAGTTTATATACATATCAACTGATTTTGTTTATGGGGATAGTGAATTAGTAGATGAAGAGAGTGAAGTGAAGCCATCTAATAATTATGGTTGGTCTAAATTAGGTGGAGAGTGTGTAGCAAAATTAGTAAAGGATTCGTTGATACTTAGGTGCTCTTTATGTGACATTCCTTTTAGACATAAGTTTGCATTTGATGATGTTTATAGAAATTCTATAACTCATAAAGATGTTGCTAATATTATATTGAAAGTTAAAGATGAGACTGGAATAATTAATGTTGGTAGTGAATATAAGAGTGTTTATGATTTTGTGTCACATTATCAAAAAATAAAAAAAAGTAGCGGAATTGATATCGCGCCGTCTTTACAACTTAGTATTAAAAAACTAAATGGATTATTAAGTGAATAAAGAAAGTATAGATTTTGTTTGCGTCACTTATGCTATGAGGTTGCCTTGGATGAGGCCTTATATAAAGAATTTGGTAGATAGCATACACAAATATATAAAAAACATTGATTATAAAATTTATCTTGTTTACAATTATTTATCTGATGATTTTATAGTACCTGACAATGACGGAAAGAATGAGTTAGATGCACTTAAAGAAATGTTTGGAGATGATGATAAGATAATTTTTGTGAAAGGAATTGATCAGTCTAACACCACAGAAATTAGAGGTGAAACATTTGGCCAATGGGGAGGTAGTGGAGTTTATGGTAAGGACGGGCTTCATCATAGTATGGGAACAGTATATCATACAGAGGGTTTGACAATAGGCATAAAGGAAGGATTATCTAAATATATCTGTTTGTGTGATCCAGATATAACTTTTGTTAACGAATGGGTAAATGATTTAATTCCATTAACTGAAAAATATTTTTTTATATCAAACAGATGGATGCCTGGTGAGATATTTAACGATATTCCTGAAAATGGAAAGGGAGAAGTAGTCTTTATGTTAACGAAAAGAACTAATTTTGAAGATAATGATTTGTATCCTAATTATGATTATAGAAGTACTGCTGGTAATATTACTTATTTTGCTCAACAAAATGATTTAGATTTTTTATGTTTAAAAAATAATTTTTGGAGACATTCATATTGTAAGAGATGGGGAATTTCATATGAAGAAATGAGTCCTTGGAGAGAAGATAGAGAATATTTAAAATTGGAACAATTTAAAGATGATTACGAAGAGGCTTGGGTGAATGATAAGGCAATACTTGTACATCAAGTCCAACACAGTTTATATGGTAAAGATAAAAATTTGTCGTGGACAAGTTTGATTAAGGAATATTTGAATAATGAATAAATCAATTTTCATAACAGTTAGAACAGGTTCATCAAGATTACCTAACAAATCTATATTAAAGATAATGGATAAATATACTATTGAGTATGTAATTAATAGTGTCAAAAAATCAAAGTATGCTGATAAGATTGTTTTATGTACTACTGAAAATCCAGAAGATGATATTTTATGTGATATTGCTAAAAATAATGGCATAGAGTTTTATCAGGGGAGTGAGTTAAATAAATTTAAACGATGGGTTGGTGCGGCTGAAAAATTTGATGTAGATTTTTTCGTAACAGCAGATGGTGATGATTTGTTTTATGATGCTGGTTTAGCAGATTTAGTGTTTGAACAATTTGAAAAGGATGGAGCAGAATTTATAAATGGTAGGGGATTGTATATCGATGTTTATGGGGTAAAGACTTCTGCGATGTTAAGTGTTCTTGGCTCTATACGTCCAGATAAGACAACCGAACCCTTTCAGTTAGAATATTGGTTTGATACCAGGCAGATAGGACATCAATTATATTATACACAAATAATAAAAAATGTGCCTGATATATATAAAAAAAAGTATAGAATGACATTAGATTATCAAGAGGACTTTGATTTTTTTAAGACTATAATTGAAAATTTGGATGATGGTTTTGGTTTTATAGATGTTTTAGATTATATAGGAAAGAATAAATCCGTAATAGATATTAATAGTTTTAGAGAAACTGAGTGGAAGCAGAATCAAGTGAAATATGAAAAAGATAAAGGATGGAGATTCAGGGGTAATGAAATAAAGTATTTACAGAAAACTTTGAATAGTGGATTTAGTGCTGGTGATGATGGTACAATGGTTGAAAGATTGGAAAAATTGTTTGCCAAAAAACATCATCAAAGATATGCTATAGGTTTTAATTCTGGTACATCAACACTGCATGCTGCTTTGAATGCCTTTGGTGTAGGTGATGGTGATGAGGTAATAATCCCAGCATTAACTCCAGCCATGTGTGGTTATTCTGTATGGCAGACTGGAGCTACTCCTGTTTTTTGCGATGTTAGAGATGATACTTTTCTTATGGATCCTGAAGATATTAAAAGAAAAATAACTAATAAAACTAAAGCTATTATGGTTGTTCACATATATGGTTTGTTATGTGATATGGAAACTATAATGGATATTGCTGATTTATACGATTTATATGTTTTGGAAGATTGTGCTCAATGTTTTTTAGCTCAAGATGATTCAGGTAAAGTCGCGGGTACTTTTGGGGATATTGGTAGTTGGAGTTTTGAAAATTCAAAACATTTATCTTGTGGGGATGGTGGGATAGTGACTACTGATGATGATGGATTTGCAACAAGTATGAGGCAATTTGGTGGTGTTGGTTTTAAAAATTTAACGGCAAATAGTGGTAAGGTTAGAATATCCAGAGATAAGTTTCAGGATCCTAATTGGGAAAGACATACTGTTATGGCTTATAATTACAGAATGCCTGAGTTGTGTGGTGCTGTTGCTTTGGCTCAAACAGAAAGAATCAACGAGTTCTGTGATAAGAGAATTGAAGTTGGAAATGCGTATTTAAAAGTAATACGGGATAGTGAATCTGATTTACTGATACCACAAAGAGTACCAAAAAATTATATTCATTCTTATTATACATTTGGTGCTTTGTTTAATGGAGAGAAATATGATATTGAATGGCAAACTTTTAGAAAAAAATATATGGAATTTGGTGGTGATGGGATATATGCCGCTTGGAAGACTCAGAATCAAGAACCTTGTTTTAGAGATAATGGTATAGGTTGGGGTGATGTTCCTATAGCAGAATCATTACAGAAAAATTTAATGCAATTTACTACTAATCAGATGGATAGTAGTGAGATAGAAACACAAGTTGATGCTTTTAGAAAAACATTGGAGTATTTTAATAAGTGAGAAAAATAATAATAACTGGTTCTTCCGGTTTGATAGGTAGTGAGGTTACATCTTATTTTAAAAATACTGATGATGTAATAGAATGTGACTTATCACTTGGTCATAATTTAAATAATGAAGAGTTTGTAAAAAACTTTTTTAAAGAAAATAATGCTGATTATTTAATTAATTTATTTGCTCTTAATCATCACATAGAAAATGACACCGGTGATAAATTATTTGATGTTTCATTGGAATCTTTTGATATTTATTTAAGGGTAAACTTAACTGCTTTATTTTCGGTATGTAGAGAGTTTGCTAGAAATAACACGAAAGGTTCTATTGTCAATTTTTCATCAACCTATGGATGTGGTTCACCGATACCAAGTATGTATGAAGATGGGGAAAAACATATTGGTTATGGAGTTTCAAAAGCCGGGGTTATACAAATGACTAAACATTTAGCTACACATTTGGCACCTGATATTAGAGTTAATTCTATAACACCTGGTGGAGTTAAATTTAAACAAGATGAAGACTTTATTGAAAGGTACAGTAATTACACACCAATGAAACGAATGATGAATGTAAATGAGTTAAATGGGTTGTTAAATTTTATGTGTTCAGACGAGTCAAGCTACATGACGGGAGAAAATGTAAAGGTTGATGGGGGGTGGTCAGCATGGTAAATAAATTATATTTTATTGCTGAGATAGGTATAAATCACAATGGTGATATAGATATTGCTAAAAAACTTATTGATGCTAGTTTTGCTACTTCATGGGATTGTGTCAAGTTCCAAAAAAGAAATCCAGATATATGTGTACCAGATCATCAAAAGGATATGATGAGAGACACACCTTGGGGGAGAATGACATATTTAGAATATAAACATAAGATAGAGTTTGGTAGGAAAGAGTATGATTATATTGATGAGTATTGTAAAGAAAAACCAATAGATTGGACGGTTTCGGTTTGGGATATCGATAGTGTTGATTTTATATCAGATTATAATGTTCCATTCATAAAAATCCCATCCGCTATGTTAACTAATGATGAATTAATAGAAGCAACTATATCTACAAATAAACAAATAATTTTAAGTACTGGTATGAGTACTTTGAACGAAATAGATCATGCTGTAGATGTTTTGGGTAAAAGTGATTTTACTTTGTTACATTGTAATTCTACTTATCCTGCGCCAGAAGAAGATTTGAATTTGAATAATATAAAGATGATGCAAGACAGATATAAAGTCCCGATTGGTTATTCTGGTCATGAAGAAGATTTAGAAGCTTGTATGGTTGCCGTTACATTAGGTGCACTTATCATAGAACGACATATTACTTTGAATCATAATATGTGGGGTACGGATCAAGGATCTAGTTTAGAAGTCGTAGCTATGGATATGTTGAAAAAAAGATGTAATAATATCCAAACGATGTTAGGTCAATATGATAGAGTAGTATCCGAATCTGAAAAAGAAATTAGAAAAAAGTTAAGAGGATGAAATTATGAAAAAAATAATAGTTACAGGTGGAAATGGTTTTCTAGGAAGTCATTTAGTAGAAAAGTATCTAGACAATGGTTATAAAAAAGAAGATATTTTTATACCAAGAAGTAGTGATTATAATTTGGTAGATGGGGATGATATAGATAGGATGTTAGATGATTTTCATCCAGATATGATAATACATTTAGCAGCTATTGTTGGTGGTATAGGGTTCAATGGTGATTATCCAGCAAAAGTGTTTCATGATAATTTAATGATGGGAACTCAGTTGATGGAAAAATCAAGAATACGTAAAATAAAAAAATTCGTATCTATAGGAACGATATGTTCATATCCTAACTTTACTCCAGTTCCATTTAAAGAAAGTGATTTTTGGAATGGGTATCCCGAGGAAACAAACGCTCCGTATGGTTTAGCAAAAAAAATGATGACAGTTCAAAGTGAAGCATATAGACAACAATATAATTTTAATTCTATATGTTTGTTGCCTGTTAATTTATATGGGCCTCGTGATAATTTTAATCTCAACGAGTGTCATGTGATTCCCGCATTGATAAGAAAGATTGATCATGCTAAATTTTCAAATGATGAGTTAGTTGTGTGGGGAACTGGAACAGCTTCAAGAGAATTTTTATATGTTGACGATGCCGCTGAAGGTATATTTTTGGCGAGTGAAAATTATGATGGAGAAGATTATATTAACTTAGGATCTGGTATGGAAATTACAATAAAGGATTTGGTAAATACTTTATGTGAATTGATGAATTTTGAAAATAAAATTATTTGGGATACGTCTAAACCAGATGGTCAACCAAGAAGATGTCTCGATGTATCAAAAGCTGAAAATGAATTTGGATTTAAAGCTAAAACAAATTTTTTAGATGGGTTAAAAAATACTATAAATTGGTATTATGAAAATAAAGAAATGGTACTAAATAATGATTAGTTTAGTAAAAGATACTATTAATGAGAATGACATCGATACTCTTATCGAATGGTTAGGAACTTATCCTAGATTAACTAAAGATAAGTTAACTGTAGAGTTTGAAGAAGATTGGTCAAAGTGGTTAGGAACTGATTATTCAATATTTTGCAATTCCGGTTCTTCAGCTATATTATTAATGTTATATACTTTAATACAAGCCGACTATATTAAAAAAGGTTCTAGTATAGTTATACCATCAGTAGCTTGGGCTACAGATTTAGCTCCTGTAATGCAACTTGGTTTAAATCCAATACTTTGTGATATTAACTTTGATAATCTCTCAGTAGATTTGGATCATTTAGAAGAAATTTTTGTTAGAAATAAACCATCAGCTCTGATATTAGTTTCAGTTTTAGGTTTAGTTCCTGATATGGAAGAAATATTAGAGTTGTGTAAAAAATATGATGTACATTTACTAGAAGATGTAGCGGAGTCTACTGGTTCTAGTTATAATGGTCAAAAATTAGGTACATTTGGATTGATGTCAATATTTTCTACATATTTTGGTCATCATTTATCTACTATTGAGGGTGGTATTGTATCCACTAATGATAAAAAATTGATGAATATTTTAAAAGCATTAAGAAGTCATGGTTGGGAAAGAGACATGAGTGATGATTTTAAAAATAAATTAAGAAGGAAGTGGAATGTAGACGACTTTAATGCTTTATATACATTTTATTATCCTGGTTTTAATCTAAGACCTACTGAGTTACATGCTTTTATTGGAATAAATCAAATTAAAAAATTAGACAAAGCTATTACTAAAAGAAATGAAATTTTTGATGAATTTAATTCAAGAATAATGAATGATTATTGGAAATGTAAAATATATGATGATAGATTTGTTTCTAACTTTGCTTATCCAATTATTCATCCTAAGAGAAACGAAATAGTTAAACATTTGTTGGAAAATGATATTGAGTGTAGGCCTATGATATGTGGTTCTATGGGAAACCAGCCATTTTATATGAAGGAGTATGGGAGATTGACCTTGCCTAATGTCTCAAAAGTAGATAGGTTTGGTCTTTATGTACCAAATCATCCAAGTCTTAAAAAATCAGAAATTGATTGTATTATAAATACAATAAATGGAGTTATTAATGAATAATAGTGTTAGTGTTGTAGGTAATTTTATATGTACTAATGAAAATAGATTAGATGTATTGAGGACTCAAATTAAAAGTTTATCTCATATATTTGATGGATGTGATTTTGTAATTAATTACAATACAGATATAAATCAGAGTGAAGTAAGGGCTTTATTTCAACATAATATAAAAAAAGAAAATTTATTTTTTAATTGTGACTTGAGTAAAGATTGGGCAAAGACTACAAGAGATTTAGTTCAGAGATGTAAAACTAAATATATTTTTTATTTATTGGAAGATTATGTTTACGATTATAGCCTAGACGCTGATTCAGCATCTAGGTTTGGAAGTCATATACTTAGTTTTGATGATGATAGATTGACTAAAATTAGCTTAGATGCCAGAAGGAAGTTTTGGAAGAACATGGTTCAAGAATGTATTGATAATGATGTTAAGCATGTGTTTTTAGCTAAGATTAAAAAATACTTACCACCTTCAAAGTTTGTTAACGAAAGTAATAATTACATAGAAGGTAATAATGTCTATTTTTATTTAGCTAAAAATTCACCAACTGGAGTGTTCTCAAGTTCAGCAATTCATGACAAAGATATTTTTTCAGAAGTGTTAGGGAATCACATGAAACAATATGTTTCTAAAACCCCAGGAGAATTTGAACAGAAAAGTGAATTTATTAGAAGCATGGGTGATATGGTATGTGGTATACCAAAGGACGATATAACAATACAGGCACATATTGATGGTGCTATTGATAGATAAGGAATATTATGGAATATAATTATGGAAATTTAGGAAGTAAAGAAATATTTGAAAAAATAAAAAAAACCAAAAATATATATATCGAAACTGGTTTATATAGAGGTGGTGGTGTCGATTGGGCGGTAAATCATTTTGATGAGGTGCATTCAATTGAATTATATAAACCTTATTATGATCCATGTGTTGAAAAATATAAGGATAATTCTAAAGTTAAATTACATCTCGGTGATTCTAGAGTAAAATTACTTGAAATATTAGATAGTTTAAATGAGCCTTGTTTTATATTTTTAGATGCACATGGAGATATTAAAGATACTGGGCCAAATCCTTTGTATCAAGAATTAGAATCAATAAAGAATAATTCAATAAAAAATCATATAATATTAATAGATGATGTACGTAGAATGGGAGATACTTCAGATCCTTGTTGGGGTGAAGTTGATATAGAAAAATTAAAAAAATTGTTAATGGATATAAATAGTGAATATAATGTATTTGAATTTAAGGATACACTTATTGCGTGTTTAGAAGAAGATATTAATAATGTATGGGTTATACCACATGGGGGAGAGAATATATAATGAAAATATCAGGATTTTTTAACGGACATGACTGTTCCTTTTGTATACTTGAAGATGGTGTCCCAATAATTCATGCGGAATATGAAAGATATCTAAGATTGAAGGAACCTGAAGGTGATTCCTATGGTATGTTATTGGACATTGTAAAGGATATAGATGACATAGATTATTTTGTTGTAGCAGGCGCAGCAGGTGCAAAAAATATATTTAGTCATAAAGAGGAATGGCAGGATTCTTATCCAGAACGTATAGGTAGAAAATCACCAGATTTAACAAAACATTTTACAACACCAGAGGTTCAATCTTTATTAGCTTATCCGGATAAAGAGATATTACAAGTAGGTCACCATAAATGTCATGCTGCCAATGCATTCTTTTCTAGTAATTTTGATAAATCTTTAATAATAACTATGGATGGTGGTGGTAGAGAAGAAAGTAGTAAAGAGGTGCCTGTAGGTAAGCCGACATTTAATACAATTTGGTATGGTGCAGGTAATAAAATTTATCCAATGGATATGGGTTTTGGTCAATCTCATTGGGAATCTATAGGACAAGTTTGGACTAGGTATACAAAAAATGTATTTGGATTATCAGTTGGATACCCATATGGTCATTCTGCTGGAACTGTCATGGCTATGGCAGCATTTGGGGATAAAAATACATACATAGATAGAATGAATAGAGATATATGGGGCACTTGGCAAAAAATAACTGATGAATTTAAGGGTATGTCAGAATCAGATGTGGAGAAGGCCAGATTTGATGTAGCAGCTAGTTTACAGTTTTGGACGGAAACTGCTATAAGAAATAAAGTTGAACGAGGAATAAAACTATATAAAAATTCTACTGGAGAATCACCAAGATATTTATCTTTGGCTGGTGGTGTGTCTTTAAATTCAGTTGTTGTTGGTAAGTTATTTGATTGGTTTGATTTTAAAGATATTTATGTAACTGTCACTCCTCATGATGGAGGGATACCAATAGGTGCTTGTCAGTATGTATATCATCATGTATTAGGTAAACCTAGAGTAAAATGGAAAGATAATCTTTCGCCTTATCTCGGTGAACTTTATTCAAAAGATGATGTAGTTAACGTTTTAAAAGCGCGTGATGATGAAATTGAAGTGACAGAAGCCGATGATAATCAAGTTGTAAATTTATTGGAAAATCAAAAGATAGTATCGGTATTTGGCGGTGGCTCAGAATCAGGCCGTAGAGCTCTTGGTAATAGAAGTATATTAGCAGATCCAAGAAGTCCTAACATGAAGGAAACTATTAATGAAAAAGTTAAACATCGTCAATGGTTCAGACCATTTGCTCCATCTATTTTAAGAGAAGAGGTTAAGAATTGGTTTGAAAAAGATGTTAATAGCCCTTACATGACTGCAGTTATAAAATTTAAAAAGGAATCTATATTTAAAGTACCGGCAGTAGTTCATCACGATGGAACTGCTAGATTACAAACAGTAACAAAAAATGATAATAAGTGGTATTATAATTTTATTAAAAAGTTCCAAGATAAAACGGGAGTTCCAATTTTATTAAATACAAGTTTTAATGATAGAGAACCTATTGTTGAGAATCCAGAACATGCAATCAATTGCTTTTTGGGTACAAATATAGATTATTTGTATTTTTATGAGTTCGGAATATTAGTGAGAAGAAAATGAATAAAATAGCTGTTGTATGTAGAGGAAAATCATTGGGTGGAATTGAATTTTTACCAGACGATATAGATTTATACATTTTAGTTAATAGATTTGGCGATGAACTTGAAATTGAGGAGATAGGTTCATATTTTATGGGTAAATTAATTTATCATATACTCAGTAGAGTTCCAGGAGAACCGGATGAAATGATACGTCAAAAACATTACAGTAAATATAACATACAAAAAGTGGTACAACCATATACAGTTCATATGAAAAATCCACATGATTTTAATGATGGTAATAATAGGTTTTATAAATTTATTGATGATGAGTTTTATTTTTGTGGGGGAGAAAATCCTATTCCAGCTGGTTGGCTCGGAGATCATCACATTGAATATATGGATAATTATCAAGAAAGATATCCTCATCATTACCCGAGTTCAGGAAATGCTGCGATAGGATATTCGGTGCTTGACTTTAATCCAAAAAAAGTGTATATTATAGGTATGGATTTTTATGATGTGGGATATTTAGCTGAAGGTGGGCCAGGAGGACCAGAGAATAGTGTACGAATGAAAGAATCATTGACTAGAATTATTGAACGTAAAAAAGAAATTAAATTTACTGTTATAACTTGTGGTGATTATACAGAGAAAAAAGAAAATTTAGAGGTTATAAAACTTGAAGAAGTATAATGATAATATAGATATAATAATAACGGCCGTAGGACGTTTAGAGTATTTGAAGCTGTTAACATATAGTATTGATAAGTACACAACATATTCACATAAAATTTATATAGTGACGGATGTTAGGAATGAAAAAGAAGAACAATTTTTCAGAGAATTAGAAAACTACTATGAATATTATGAAAATGTTTTTATAGTTGAATCAAAAAATAAAGATGATGACAGAGATGGTTTTGCTCCATGTTCTGTAGATGGTAGAATGGTAGGAAAACCAAGTTTTTATAAGAGTGCAGCTTATGAAACTGGAATAGAAAATAGTAATGGAAAATATGTTTGTTTATTAGATTATGATGTTGTTTTCTTAAATAAATGGACAGAACATATAATACCATTAACTGAAAATCATTTTTTTGTTTCGGCTATGTGGAGAGGTGATTTAAATATAGCTAGGGATCAATTTTTTATTTATGAAAGAAAGAAGTTTGATGATGTTGGTTTAATTCCTGATTGTTCTATTGGAGATACTACAGGAAATGTAACTCATTTTGCTCAGAACAATAATTTACCTTTTTACATTTGTGAAAACTCATCTACACATGGAGATACGTCTTTACGAGCTAGACATATTTTAAATTTAGTAAATGGAGAACAAATATTCATTAATGATATACCATTTTTGTATCATTACGGAAGGGGTTCTGCGAGAGAACAAGAACTTTATGAAAGATGGATTAAAGTGGTTGGTGATTATTTAGAGATAAATAAATGAAAAAGAACGTTGTATTTATAATTTGTGTAAAAAGTCAACATGAATATCTTCACAATAAGCATGGTGGTTTTAAGTATTTTGAGTATTCTGTGAATACTTGGAAATATTGGTGTGAAAAGAATGGCGTAGAACTTTTTATATATGATACACCATCAAATTCAGAGCATGTAGACCACAAACCAACTTGGCAAAGATGGTTTGATGTATTTAATCAATTAGATGAAGATGGAATAGATTATGATAAGATAGCGGTGGTAGATGGAAGTACTATGATTAGGTGGGATGCACCAGACTTTTTTGAGCACACACCAAATGGTAAGTTATCTTGTTTTAGAAGTTTGGAAAATCTTAGATGGATTACAGAAGGAGTAGATGGTTATAATAACTTTTTTGGTGGTTATGATTTTAAACTAAATAGATATATAGATTGTGGATTTCAAGTATTTGATATTGAACATAAAAAATTCTTGACAAAGTTAGAAAAGTTTTATAATAAACACTACGATGCGATAATGGATTTACAGAATAATAAAGTAAAAAGAGGTACAGACCAACCAGTTTATAATTATCTACTTCAAATTGAAAATATAGATGTGGTTACTGATATACCAGCAAGTTATATGTTGTCTCATTTATCTAGATTTGATTGGTTTGGACACAACTGGCAACTAAATGTAGATAAAACACCATTTTTTATTAAATATGGATATATTTGGAAATATAGTGGTTTTCCACAAAGAGGTGATAGATATAATTTGATGAAACAAACTTGGGATACTGTAAAGGAACAATACAAATGAAAAATATAGTATTCATACCAAAAGTTAAAGGAACAGATGAAAAACGTTTACGTGAAGTTGCATACGACTTATCAGTAAAAAGTTGGAAGTATTGGTGTGATAAAAATAATTGTAAATTAGTAGTAATGCAGGATTTGATTTATGATTATGATGAGATGAAAATAACATGGCAGAGATACCATGCTTTAGAAATGTTAGAAAATGATAACGTGGATTACGACCAAGTGTTAATGGCAGATGCAGATACATTAGTACATCCAAATTGTCCTAATTTTTTTGAGATGACTGAGCATAAATATGCTGGAGTACATAATTATGGTAGTTATGATTGGGTACTTAGAAGTATAGAAAATTATAGTCATTACTTTTTTAATGGGAAGATGTTTCCATATTATGAATATATAAATGGTGGATTTCAGATTTTTAATAGAAAACATAAAGAGTTTTTGAAATCAGTTGTTCAGTTTTATTGGAATAATAAAGATAATTTACTTGAAATACAAAATAAATTATTTAATGGTACTGACCAGACACCAATGAATTTTTTATTAAGGGAACATAATATTGATTTAAAGATATTACCATATGAATTTAATATGCAAGATATGAATAGATTTGAAGTTCTTGGTAATGATATGTTACATACTAGACATGGTTGGATATATCATTTCAATTGTGGCGTAAAACCACACCCTAGAGCGTGGATGGAAGCAACTTATAATTACTTATATGAGAGTTAAGATGAAACTAGAAAATAAATATATAATTGGAACACATATAATGTTCTATGAAATTGATATGGTTAAAGAACACGTACAGAGTATTATCAATGCCGTTGAAACGGTGGATAACAAGAAAAATATTACAGTAGATTTATTCTATAATATTTCAGAATATTTTGAAAAGATAAATATAGAGGAAATATCTAAAGAAAAACTAATTGAAAAGTTTATATTTTTAGTTAACTCACTTAAAGATACTGGTTGTAATGTTACATATAAAATATATGAAGACAATGATAACCCGATAACTATGGTTGACTACAGAAGAGATTTGAATTACTATGGTTGTGTTGACAATGATTACGTAATATGGGGTGAGTCAGACGCATTATTACCAAAAGAAGCTTTTAGTACATTAGAAGTAATTAAAGGTTATGGTATTGAAAATAATATACATAGGTATGTAGTCACTTTTGCTTTGAGAAAAATGTGGGATAATTCATGGAAGGTTCTAGAACATACTGAGTTTACTGATAAACAATATTATGAAACTGAGTTACCAGATGGTACAAGAAACGAAAAAGCATTTACAGAACCACACAGTATTAGATACTCAATGTCTATTGATGAGATGAATGAGATAAATCAGAGATGTGATGAAATGGATTTACGTATATTAAGACAACCTCAATTTGATGGATCTATTTTGGTACTGAGTTCTGATTTGTTAAAGAATGGAGTAAATGTACCAAGATGTGTTTTAGGCCACGCCGTTGATGATACGAGTATGATGTATAGCTGTAGGCAGATAATGGGAGAAGCATATGTACAGTTTACAGTAAAAAATATTTTGAAAGTTCATAATAGAAATCACCCAAAGAAAAGAAGATATTGTTTACAAATGGAAGGTGATAGAATATGTACACAAGAAAAAGGACCAAACCAAAGAGGCAGTTGGTATGAGAATTTGAAACATTTAGCAAATATAAATTTATCTGTATTTGGTAAATCCCAAAATAGATTTAATACATATAATGATTTTAAAAAAATAATGGAGAAAGAATAAAATGAAAAAAGCATTAATAACTGGAATAACGGGAATGGACGGAAGTCATTTAGCTGATTTCCTATTAGAAAAAGGTTATGAAGTTTTTGGTATGGAGAGAAGATGCTCTACTAAAAATAGAGTTAACACATCTCATCTTGAAGGTAAGGTAAATTTTCTTATGGGAGATTTAACCGACCAGGGTTCTTTAAATAGGGTAGTTCAAGAAGCAGAGCCAGATGAGGTATATAACTTGGCAGCTCAATCATTTGTTGGAGAGAGTTGGAATACTCCAGAACAATCTGCTGTTACCACAGGAGCGGGAGTTTTGAGAATGTTAGAAGCTATACGAATCTATGGTAGACATGTTAGATTCTACCAAGCTTCTACATCAGAAATGTTTGGTAAAATGGAAGATTTGGCTAATGAAGATACTAAATTTCATCCAAGAAGCCCGTATGGTGTGGCTAAATTATATGCACATTGGATAACAATAAACTATCGTGAGTCTTATGATATGTTTAATGCATGTGGTTTATTATTTAACCACGAATCTGAGCGTAGGGGTAGAGAATTTGTTACAAGGAAGATTACAGATGGTGTGGCTCGAATATGTTTAGGATTACAAGATCATATAACATTAGGTAACTTAGATGTGAAAAGAGATTGGGGATATGCTCCTGATTATGTTGAGGCTATGTGGTTGATGTTACAACAAGATAATCCACAAGATTATGTTATAGCTACTGGTGATTTTCATACACTTGGTGATTTTTTAGATAGTTCGTTTCAACATATAGGAATAACGGATTGGGCTAAGTATGTCAAACAAGATCCAAGATTCATGAGGCCAGCAGATGTTTATTACTTGCGGGGTGATTCTACAAAAGCTAGAGAAGAATTAGGTTGGGCACCCAAAACAACTTTTGAAGAAATGGTTTCGAAAATGGTTGCAAATGATATAAAATTATTGTCATGAGTTGTTTGATACAAATAGGTTGTTGTGTTGGTGATGAATATATATTTAAATTAATACATAATAATAAAATAAATACTTGTATTTTTATTGATGCCAACGTGTCCGCTTTGGAGAAGTGTAGAGAAAATCAAGATGATTTTTTTAGAGATAAAAATGTTGATTGGGATGTGAAATTTGAATACATAAATTGTGCTATTAGTCATTTTGGTCAAGATGAAATCGAATTAAATATTCCTACCGGTGATATACATTCATCACATAGTAGTATCTTTTCAGATTTCCCTACTATATCTGATGCAAAAAATGGTTTTGATGCTGTAAAGGTAAAGAACTTTTCAATTAATGATATATTTGAAAATTATGGATTGACTCTTATTGATTATTTATTCATTGATGTGGAGGGGTGTGATAAGGGGATAGTTTCAAATATCAATTGGGATAAATATAATATACTTAATATAAAATTTGAATTTACTCATTGGGATGGTTGGCAAGGATTTAATTCTCAAAATTTGAGACATGTTATATTCTTTTTATTAATGAATAAGTATAAGGTTTATCAATCATCTGCAACTGATTTAACAGCAACCAAACTACAGAATTGGGTTCAGAATTATGATGATGAAAATAAATTTTTAAATGGTGTTACATAAATGGGATATATTTTACCGGAAATCTACCAATCACTTTGTCATGACCATGATGTAACTTTACCTAAAGTATTTGTTGAAACGGGTACTTTTATGGGAGGAGTTCCACACAGAATGTTAGAGACAAATGGTAACTTCAATCCTTTTGATAAGTTATATACAATAGAACTTGGTGAAGAAATATGTAAGGTAGCGTCTAAAAGATATAAGTTGTTTATGGAACATAATGGTGATTTATCAGAGTTTGATTTCCATACAGATGAAAAGGACGATTTTTTTAGTGGCAGTGAATACTACTTTGACAATAAGTTAAAGTTAATATGTGGTGACTCATCGGAGATGTTAGAGATTATATTGTCAGAATTAGATGAGCCGGTTTGTTTTTGGTTAGATGCACACGCTGGGGCATCAAAGTATAGCCGAGGTGATGATGACGTTCCATTGATAAAAGAATTAAGTATAATAGCCAAACATCATGTCAAAAATCATATTATAGGAATAGATGATGCTCACTTGTTTGGACAAAAACAGTATGATTCTAATAGTAATATGATATGTGATTATAGTGAAATTACTTTTGATAAGGTAAAGAGCTTGATATTAGATATAAATCCAAATTATGATATAGGTATATATAAACCGTATGATATGAAAATGGTACTGGCAATATGAGAGTATTAGTATTTCATCAACCCTGGCCTATGGGGGGATATAAAATTAATGAAAAGGTAGCTAAATGGTTTTCAGATAATGGTCACGAAACATATCTTCTTCAACAATTAAATGGACAACCTTTAGAAGATGAGTATTTGCAACAGATATTAGATATTGAACCAGATTTAGTTTTTTTTGAAATGTTAGATGTGGAGACATTTAAAGTAGTTGAACAATTAAATTGTGAAAAGATTTTAATTCATGCTTCACAAGGAATATTACAAGGGTATGATGAAATAATAAAATATCATGGAAAATGGTATACAAAGGTCATTACAAATTCTTTGTATATGAAAAACTTATTTCAAAGTAACAATATCCCTACAGAATTTTATAAATTTTATTTTTCAGTTTTAAATGAAGATGATTTAGTTTTTAAACAGGAGTATAACCATGATTGTGTATTTTTGGGAATGGGGTTTCATAGATTACATAATGAAGGGTATAGGTCTGATAGAGAGATATTTTTTGATGATTTTTCAAATGTTGATTATAAAATATATGGAAATGGTTGGCCACCAAACATGCATCATTATGGTGGAGTTTTACCTCCAGATGATATCGGTAAATTATATTCATCTGCAAAGTCAGGATTTGCATTGATAGGTGAAGACCAAAGAAATCATGGCCAAATAAATAATAGGTATACGGAAATGGCTTACTGTGAATTACCTATAATTACTCAGAATTATGAAACGATAGATTGGTATGGCACAGATAAATGGTTGAATTTTATTTCTTCTAGAAATGAAGCATATGAGACTGTTGTAGATATAATAAATAATAAATCTAAATATGAAGAAAAATCAAAAGAATTTAAAGAGTATATTATAAAAAGAAGTGAAGTGTTTTTTGAAAAATTAAATTTATTAGGATTTGATTTCATAAATTTTGTTGACTCAAGCTTATTTCTTTGAAATTCAATCAAATTTTTCGAAACTTCAAAACTATAATTATTCTTAAGTTTATATTTAT
>Ga0209709_10001148_pt1 | contig 24718 bp, 21 predicted proteins | sample ArcticOcean_MG_C_2_FD_187435 | JGI IMG/M metagenome (GOLD analysis project Ga0209709, IMG submission 187435) | Marine microbial communities from western Arctic Ocean - ArcticOcean_MG_CB4_136 (SPAdes) (version 2) | ecosystem: Environmental > Aquatic > Marine > Oceanic | place: Arctic Ocean...
CTTACCAATGTCTACAACGTGGGTATTTGTTGGACTATTATGTGGAAGAGAATTAGCAATTGCAACAATGAATAGTGATTACAAATTCAAATATGTTTTTCCACTTATAGGTAAAGACTTTCTTAAAATGACTTTGGGATTAACTGTGTCAGTGGCAATTGTATTAGCAATTCACTACATTATTATTCCAAATAGTTGGTTTTAATAAATTTTATGTGGTCGTATTAATATTATTTAATACGGCCATATACATCTTGAAACCTTACAATATCACTTTCTTTTAATATTGTTCCAACTTGAGCTTCAATAATTTTAACGGGTTTATTACCTGGATTTTCAATTCTATGAACTGCTTCTAAGGGGATGAATACATGATCGTTTGCTTTTTTAGAAAAACTATCTTTATTAAGTGTAATTTTGGGTGTTCCTTGAGTAACCAACCAGTGTTCGGCTCTATGGTGGTGTTTTTGTAAACTTAATATACCTTTTGATTTAACAAATAATTCTTTTATTAAAAAACCTTTTCCTTCAAATAAATTAACATACCTACCCCAAGGTCGGTAATAAACATTTTTTTTCTTATAATACTTGTTCTTATTTTTATCATACATTTTTAAGATCTCTTTCCAGCTACCAAGATCTGACCAAGGGATATCTAATTTAATAGCATTAATTTGTTTGGTTTTTTCTAAAATTGCATAATCAAAAGATTTAGCAGTAGTTTTCTCAAAAGAAGTTTTATTTAAGTAATAAGTATTATCTTTAAGTCTCGCTTTTGAAACGGCATTAACACAATTTTTATATATTGATGGTTGGTATTTCTTAAAGTTATTTATTATTGAATCTTTTCTTAAAAAAAACATTCCAGAGTTCCAATACCCTTTTTGTTTTATTACTTGTTTAGCTTTAGCTTCTTTTGGTTTTTCAATAAATCTAGTTACTTTATTAATATTTCCTTTAACTTTTTTAGTTATAAAATAACCGTATTCACTAGAAGGTGCTGTTGGTTTAATACCAAAAATGAATATATTTTGATCAGTTAAATTGGCTTTATTCTTATTAATAGCTTTATTAAAAATACTAGCTTTTTCTATCAAGTGATCGGCTGCAAAAAACATCAATGCTTGTTCGTTTGGAATGTCTTTAATTAATGCTGATGCTAGAATTGCTGGTGCTGTATTTCTTTTAGATGGCTCTAATACTATTTTATAGTTTTTAACTTTAAACTTTTTTAGGTAACTTTTTACTAACTTTAAGTACTTAGCGTTTGTACTGATAATTGGGTAATCAAAAGTTGGGCTTTTAACTCGTTCTAAAGTTTTTTCTAATAAACTCCACCCACCAAAATCAATAAATTGTTTGGCTAAATTATTTTTTGATTGTACCCAAAGTCTTGTTCCAGCTCCACCACACAAAATAATGGGTTTAATTTTCATTAAATATCAGCGTAAACTTTTACTTCTTTTCTTTTACCAGGATGTGTTGGTGCACCTAAATAAGCAGGACCTACTGTTTGAGCATATTTCCATATAGTTCCAGATCCAAAGCTTGATTTTTTTGGTTTCCACTTTTTACGTCTTGCAGCTAATTGTGACTTAGTTAATCTAACATTAATCGTTCCCTTTTTGGCATCGATATCAATAATGTCTCCATTACGTAATAAAGCTAAAGGGCCTCCTAAAGCAGCCTCAGGCCCAACATGACCTACACAAAAGCCTCTTGTAGCACCAGAGAATCTTCCATCGGTAATTAGAGCAACCTTCTCGCCCATACCTTGGCCATAAATAGCACCTGTTGTTGAAAGCATTTCTCTCATACCAGGACCACCTACAGGTCCTTCATAACGAATAATAATTACATCACCTTCTTTATATTTTTTATTTTGTACCGCCGCCATTGCTGCTTCTTCATTATCAAAACATCTTGCTTTACCAGTAAATTGAAGTTTCTTTAATCCAGCAATTTTAACAATACCCCCATCTGGAGCTAAGTTACCTTTAAGACCAACAACTCCACCATCTGGTGATAAAGGATTATTGTAAGCTCTTAAAACTTTTTGCTTAGGATTAAATTTAATATTCTTTAAATTTTGCTTCATAGTTTTGCCTGTAACAGTCATGCAGTCACCATGAATAAATCCGCCATCATAAAGAGTTTTTAAAAGCATCGGAACACCACCAGCTAACCACATATCTTTTGCAACATATTTTCCACCTGGTTTTAAATCAGCAAGGTAAGGAGTTTTCTTAAATATTTTAGCAACATCCATTAAATCAAATTTAATTCCAATTTCATTTGCAAGTGCTGGCAAATGTAGGGCAGCATTAGTTGACCCCCCCGTAGCAGCAACAATTGTTGCAGCATTTTCTAAAGATTTTTTTGTAACAATATCTCTAGGTCTAATATTTTTTTGCAACAAGTTCATTACAGTTATTCCACTTAATAAGGCGTACTTATCTCTCTCTTCGTATGGAGCAGGTGTTCCTGCAGAATAAGGTAATGCTAAGCCGATAGCTTCAGAGACACAGGCCATAGTATTTGCAGTAAATTGTCCACCACAAGCACCCGCACCTGGACAAGCAACAAGTTCTAATTTTCTTAATTCTTTTGTAGACATTTTACCTGCAGAATGTTTTCCAACAGCTTCGAAAACATCAACAACAGTTACGTCTTTGTTTTTGTATTGACCTGGTAAAATTGAACCACCATAAATAAATACACTTGGAACATTTAATCGAACCATTGCCATCATCAAGGCAGGTAAAGATTTATCACAACCAGCAATACCCACTAACGCATCATAACAATGACCACGAACAGTAAGTTCTGTTGAGTCAGCAATAATTTCACGGGATACCAAAGAAGATTTCATTCCTTCATGACCCATAGCAATACCGTCTGTAACAGTTATTGTACAAAATTCTCTTGGAGTTCCACCAGAGGCTCTGACACCTTTTTTAACAGACTGAGCCTGTCTCATTAAAGCAATATTGCAAGGTGCAGCTTCATTCCAAGTTGATACAACACCAACGAATGGTTTAGCTACATCTTTTTCTGTTTCACCCATAGCATAGTAAAAAGATCTGTGAGGAGCTCTATCTACTCCTAATGATGTATGTCTGCTTGGTAATTTTTTTTTATTAAATTTTGCCATTATAAACTTTCTATTGTTACTGATATTCTTTTAATATCATTTTCTAAATTACTATAATTAATTTTTTCTTGATCAACAATATCTTTTGGTGCTCTATCAGCAAAGCCTTTGTTGTCTAATCTTTTTGAGATTTTATCCATTTCTTGTTGGTATTTATTTTGCCTATTTATTAGGTTTTCTTTAATTAATTTCAAATCGACATCTTCAGCAAAATACACTTTAAATAAATCACCAGAAACCATTAATGTAGGGGCAGGTTTATCTAGATCTTTCTCAAATAATTTATTAATACGCCCCAATCTTTTTAAAATAATTTCATTTTCATGAAAGAATGATTGCTCATTTTTATTAATTCCTTCAATTGAAATATCAATAAAAGAGCCTGGACTTACACTTAATTCGTTTTTAAATGATCTTAATTCAGAAATAATGTTAATAATTTTTTCTACTTGATCATTACTAGTATTTTTTTCAAAGTTACCAGATGGCCAATTAGTTAACATTAAAAAATTTTTTCCAGAATTATCAAATTTATTTTTAAGCCAAATTTCTTCTGTAACAAATGGTATAAATGGATGTAACAATATTAGTATTTGTTTAAACATATAAGCTGCTACTTCTCTCACTTCAATTTTAGCTTTTATGTTATCAGAAAATAGTATTGTTTTTGATAATTCTAGATACCAATCACAATATGAATGCCGAGCAAATTGATAGGCATTTTTAGAAGCCTCATCAAATCTATAATCTTTTAAATTTTTTTCAATTTTATCTTTGGCTAGTAATAATTCTGAATAAATCCATTTATTAATGTTAATGGTTAAATTTGGAATTTTATCAATTTTGTTAAAATCACAACTATTTGTTATTAAGAAATTATTAGCATTCCATAATTTATTTAAAAAATTTCTGTACCCTTTAACTCTATCCTCTGAAAGCTTTACATCAGTTCCTGGAGAAGCCATTGATAGTAAAGTAAATCTCAAAGCATCTGCACTATACCTTTTGATTAAATCTAAAGGGTCAATTACGTTACCTTTTGATTTAGACATTTTTTGTCCTTTCTCGTCTTTAACTAATGCATGAACGTAAATATCTTTGAAAGGTTCTTTGTCTAAAAATTCCATACCAAACATGATCATTCTAGCAACCCAGAAAAAAATAATATCAAAGCCTGTAACAAGAACTGATGTTGGGTAAAATTTTTCAACATACTCTTTATTATCTGGCCAACCTAATGTTGCAAAAGGCCATAGACCAGATGAAAACCATGTATCTAAGACGTCTGGATCACGAATTAGATCTACATCTTTCTTGTAATGTTTTTTAGCTGCAGTTATTGCCTCCTCTTCATTGATGGCGACAAATATTTTTTTATCAGGACCATACCAAGCAGGTATTTGATGACCCCACCATAGTTGTCTTGAGATGCACCAGGGCTCAATATTGTTCATCCACTGGAAATAAGTCTTTGACCAATTCTCAGGAAAAAAATTAATCTTTTTCAAACTAACAGCTTCTTTAGCTTTAGTAGATAGTTTTTTTGCATCAACAAACCACTGCTCAGTTAAAAAAGGTTCAATTACAGAGTTTGATCTGTCTCCATATGGAACTTTATTTTTAATATTTTCTTCTTTTACAAAAAATTCTTTTGCTTTAAGTTCTTTTAATATTTTCTTTCTAGCTTCAAAACGATCAAGGCCAATATAATCTTTTGGTGCATTTTGATTTATCTTACCATCTTCTGTAAAAATATTTATTATTTCAAGATTGTTTCTTTCACCTACATCATAATCATTAAAGTCATGTGCTGGTGTTATCTTTAAGGCACCTGTACCTTGTTCAGGGTCAGCATAATCATCTTCTATAATCTTAATTTTTCTACCAGCAATTGGAATAGTAACTTTTTTACCTACAAAATTTTTAAAACGTTCATCTTTTGGATTTACAGCTATGGCTGTATCACCTAGCATTGTTTCAGGTCTTGTGGTTGCAATTGTTATAAATTCATCAGAGTCATCAATTGGGTATTTTATATAATACATTAAAGAATTAACTTCTCTCTGATCTACCTCAAGGTCAGAAATAGCAGTTTTTAAAATAGTATCCCAATTAACTAGTTTCTTATCTTTATAAATTAATTTTTTTTTATGAAGTTCAACAAAAACTTTTACTACAGATTTAGAAAGATTTTCATCCATTGTAAAAGCGTTTCTAGACCAATCACACGAGCAACCTAATTTTTTAAGTTGATTAATTATAATATCACCATATTGCTCTTTCCACACCCAAACTTTCTCAATAAACTTTTCTCTACCAATTTCATTTTTATCAATTTTTTCAGCAATTAATTTTTTTTCTACTAAAGCCTGTGTAGCAATACCTGCGTGATCAGTTCCTGGTTGCCATAATGTTTCATAGTTATTCATACGATGATATCTCACCAACAGATCTTGAATTGAATTATTTAGAGCATGCCCCATATGCAAGCTTCCAGTGACATTTGGTGGTGGTATTACTATTGAAAATTTTTTTTTATTTGTCTTGGGTTTAAATAGATTATTTTTTTCCCAATAAGAATAAATCTTATCTTCAACATCTGTATGTATGTATTTATCATTACTCATAGGTATAATAAGTTTATAATTTATTAATATGAATTAACAATAATCAAATTAAGTCTTAATTTTATGGACTAATTAGAAATATTTTATATATAAAGGGTTCTTAAATTGTTTATTATGAGATGTGATGGCAACGTGGCGGAATGGTTACGCAGAGGATTGCAAATCCTTGTATCCCAGTTCGATTCTGGGCGTTGCCTCCAAAAAAAATCTTGTTTTAGTTTCAAAAAAAAGTAAGTTCACCTTTTAATATTCCTCGGTAGCTCAGTTGGTAGAGCAGTTGACTGTTAATCAATTGGTCGTAGGTTCGAGTCCTACCCGAGGAGCCAAATTACCCAGTTCGACTAATATTTTCACTTATTAAATTTAAATTTTTATTAAATTTCATTTTTTGATCACTGGTAAGTTCGGTATATAGTTTAAGTAAAAAATTATAATTTACATTTAAATGACCTTCTTTTGATTTTTCAATATTAATTAAATATTCTGAAAAATTTTCAAAGAAATAATTTATTGGAACTTTTAGATAGTTAGAAAGTTGCAGTAACCTAATTGAACTTACACCATTAGTTCCTTTTTCATATTTTTGAATTTGTTGAAATGTAACATTGATTGCTTTAGCAACTTTGGTTTGAGTTAAACCTAAAGCTAACCTCCTTAACTTAAGTTTTCCACCTAAATGTTTATTAAAATTGTTATCCATCAAGACCCCTCATAATGTTTGTTATAAATTGTATTCAATATAATTATGCAAAGTTATGCAATAAAAATATTTATTAATTTAGAAAAAAACGTTATTTAATAAAAAGCTGTCAAGTAGAATAAGTGTATAAATAAAATTTAAAGTATTTGACTTAAAAACAATTTTGTTCTGTCACTCCTGGGATTGCTAAAAAACTCTTTTGTAGGTGCTTTTTCTACAATCATACCCTCATCCATAAAAATCATTTGATCTGCTACCTCCTTAGCAAAGCCCATTTCATGGGTTACAACTATCATTGTCATACCTTGTTTTGCTAGATTTACCATTACATCTAAAACTTCCTTTATCATTTCCGGGTCTAAAGCAGACGTGGGTTCATCAAATAACATTATTTTAGGTTCCATACATAAAGCTCTTGCTATTGCAGCTCTTTGCTGTTGTCCCCCAGATAATTGACCAGGAAATTTTTTTGCTTGGTCAACGATTTGTACTCTTTCTAAATTTTTCATTGCTAATTCCTCAGCTTCTTTTTTGGGCATCTTTTTGACCCATATAGGAGCTAATGAGCAGTTATCTAAAATAGACAAATGTGGAAATAAATTGAATTGTTGGAACACCATTCCAACTTCCGCTCTCACTTGCTCAATATTTTTTGTATCCTCTGATATTTCTGTGCCATCAACAATAATATTTCCTTTTTGGTGCTCTTCCAATCTATTAATACATCTAATTAGTGTAGATTTACCTGATCCAGATGGTCCACAAACTACTATTTTTTCTTTTTCTTTAACTTCTAAATTAATTTCTTTTAATACCTGAAAGTCACCAAACCATTTATTTACGTTTTGAATTTGAATAATTGAATCTGACATAAATTATCTATCTGTTTTGTATTTTAATTCTAAATATTGACTATATTTACTCATACTGAAACAAATAATCCAGAATATTATTCCAGCAAATACATAGCCTTCCATTGAAAAACCAAGCCATTTTGGATTAGCTTTAGCTAAATTTAACATTCCAACTACTTCTAAAAGGCCTACTACAAATATTAATGGTGTGTCTTTTATAAGAGCTAAAAATGTATTTGCCATTCCTGGGATTACTAATTTTAAAGCTTGGGGAAGAATAACAAAAATATGCATTTTCCAATAATCCATTCCAAGAGATTTAGCAGCGTCATACTGGCCTCTAGGTAGTGCTTGAAGACCACCTCTTATAACCTCCGCTGTATAAGCAGTCTCAAACAAAGTGATAGCAACAACAACTCTAATCAATTTATCAACATAAGTTCCATCTGGCAAAAACATAGGAAACATTACCGAAGACATAAATAATACTGTAATTAAAGGAACACCCCTCCAAAATTCTATAAATGAAAGTGAAGAATATTTAACAACTGGTAAATCAGATCTTCTTCCAAGTGCCAACATAATTCCTAATGGGAAACAAAAAATTAAAGAAAAAAAAGATACAATAAAAGTTAAAGATAAACCTCCCCAAGCACCAGTTTCTACCCATATAAGACCAAAAGATCCTCCAGAAATAATGAAATAGATTAAAATAAAAGAAATGATTGGTAATAAGATTGCATAGTAAAATGATAGATAATTCTTAAATTTTGTTGGCACAAAAAAACCGGCTACCATAAATGTAAGAACTACAACAAATGTGACGTTAATCCTCCATTGTTCGGCATTTGGATACATTCCGTACATAAATCTATTAAACCAAACTTTAATATAAACCCAACAAGCACCACCGCCAGTACAGGCTTCTTTTGTATCTCCAGCAATATTTGCATCAAAAATAAACCAATTTAGTAAAGGAGGAAGTGCAAATATTATGAGCAATACTATTGATACACTCAAAGCTGCATTAAAATTACTTGTGTTAATATTTTTGTTAAGATTATCTAAAATTTTTATACCAGAAAATTCAATTCTAATAAAATGAAGTCCAAGAACCGCAAAAATTAAAGGTGTGAAGAAATTAATAATTCTTGGTAAAAAAGAAGTGATATTTATATTTAAAAAGTTATTAGAATAAAAATCAATAATTCCTGCTAAAAAAAATAACGTACCTAATGTTAGAAATAAAGGTAAATTTTTAATATCTGGTTTTAATAAATTAACTTTTGTCATAATTTTACTTTTCTTGAATCGCTATTCTTTTATTGTACCAGTTCATTAATAATGAGATTCCAAGACTAATAGTCAAATAAGTTGCCATTGTAATACCAACAATTTCAATTGCCTTACCTGTTTGCATCATTGCAGTACCAGCAAAGACTAAAACTAAATCTGGGTACGCAATAGCTGCAGCAAGAGAAGAGTTTTTAGTTAAGTTTAAATATTGGTTAGTTGTTGGTGGAATAATAATTCTTAAAGCTTGAGGCATGATTACTAATTTCAAAACTTGACTTGGTGTAAGACCTATTGAAGCGGCAGCCTCTTTTTGACCTTTACCAATTCCTTGAATTCCAGCTCTAACGTTTTCAGCAATAAAGGTTGCTGTGTAAAGTGTTAGTGCCAGAGTAAGGGCAATTAATTCAGGTGGTATCTTGAAGCCACCGTCAAATGTATAGGAAGATTGGGACATTTGTCTTATTACTGGAAAACTAAAAGATAAATCTACACCACCAATTAAAAAAGTTAATAACGGAAATCCTATAAAAATGCCTGATGAAATTAATAATACAGGTAATTGTTTACCTTCTTGCTCTTGTTTCTTTTTTGCGTATCTTGAAAAAAAGAAAATTACTATCATCGCTATAATTAATGTTATAAAAAAAACATCAAAGTTTGACCAAATTGGTGCTGGTGCATAAAGACCTTTAATTGTCATAAAAGATGAATTTAATAATAAAGGAGCGTCTTGAGGCATTGGTAGAAGTCTTAATGCAGCAAAATACCAAAAGAAGATTTGTAATAATAAAGGAATATTTCTAAAAAACTCGATGTAAAAAGAAGCTGTTTTTTTGATCAAGTAATTCGGAGATAATCTTGAAACACCAACAAGAGCGCCTAGAAATGTTGCTAAAATAATTCCAATAAAAGCTACCAGAAGTGTATTTAGTAATCCAACTAGGTAGGCTCTGGCATATGAATGTGAACCGTCGTAATCAATTAACGAAAATTGTATATCAAAAGAAGCTTCTTGCTTTAGAAAACCAAAACCAAATTCAATACCTCTTGTATCCATGTTATCTTGAGCGTTCATGGTAAAAAAACCAAATATCAACACTATAAATAGCAGTGTTAAAAACTGAGGTAGAATTTTTTTTATTTTCATTTGTTAGATAGTATAAAAAAAGGGCTAGATAAATCTAGCCCTTTTTAAATTATTTTGGATAATAATTATCTTGCAGGTGGTACGTAAAGTAATCCGCCTTTAGTCCATATTTGGTTAGGACCTCTGTTGGGCAAAATACCTGTATCAGCGATATTACGCTTGTAGCTTTCTCCATAATTACCAACTTGTTTGATAATTCTTAAGCTCCAATCATTATCTAAACCAAATGCTGCACCTAATTCACCTTCAGAACCAACAAGTCTTTTGATTTGTGGGTTTTCAGATGTTTTCATCATGTCAGCGTTTGCAGATGTAATACCATATTCTTCTGCTTCGATCATTACGTTTAGAGACCATCTTACGATGTCTTCCCAAACTGCATCACCTTGACGTACAACAGGTCCTAGAGGCTCTTTAGAAATAGTCTCTGGTAACACTATGTGATCATCAGGATTAGTCATTTTTGTTCTTTGTGCTGCTAGACCAGATTTATCAGTTGTGTAAGTATCACATCTACCTGAGTCATATGCCGCAACAACTTCGTCAGCTTTTTCAAAAGCAACTGGCTCATAAGAAATTCCTTTTGAACTGAAGAAGTCTCTCATGTTTAACTCAGTTGTAGTTCCAATGTTTGTACATGCAGAAATACCATTTTTGAATTGGCTTGTTGAAGTAATTCCAGAGTCTTTTCTTACCATGAAACCTTGACCATCGTAAAAGTTTACACCGACGAAAGTTAATCCAATATCAGCATCTCTTGAAAGTGTCCAAGTTGTGTTTCTTGATAAGATATCAATCTCACCAGAAGTTAGAGCTGTAAATCTTTCTTTGGCACTTAGTGGAGTGAACTTAACTTTGTTTGCATCACCTAATACTGCTGCTGCAACGGCTCTACATACGTCAACGTCAACACCAGTCCAATTTCCAGCTGCATCTGCATTTGAAAATCCCGGTAAACCTTGAGATACGCCACATCTTACAAAACCTTTTTTCTGAGTGTTTTTAAGTGTTTTAGATTTCTTTGCAGCCATTGTTTCTGTGGTAAAAGCGAACAGAACAGCTAATACAGCTACTAAAGAAGTTAATTGTTTTAAGTATTTAAACATTTATTCTCCATTTGTTTAATTATTATTTGTTAACAAATAATTCAAAATTAATTTGAATTGGTTTAATTATGATTGAATTAATTTTTACTTCAAGAATAATTAGACATTATTAAATTAATAATATCAATATTTAGACTTTAAATAACATAATATAACTATATGTGGTATTTTTAATAATAACTGTAAAAAAGAGATGAAGTAAGCCTTTAAGATTAATTTTAATAGATTAAAAAACATTTATGACAATTAAATATTTAAAAAAATCTCCTAAAACTTCATCAACTGACGATAGCAAAACATCGGAAATAGTAAAAAATTTATTAAAAGATATTGAAAAAAATAAAGAACAGGCATGCATCAATCTAACAAAAAAATTTGATAATTATGATGGTGATATTGTCGTATCTAAGGAAAAGATAGATGAAATAAAAAAAAAATTAGATCAAAAAACTAAAGATGATATTCAATTTTCGTATGACAGAGTAAAAAAATTTGCTGAAGCACAATTAAAAAATTATGGTCAAGATTTTGAAGTGGAACTTTCTCCAGGATTATTTGCCGGTCAAAAATTAATTCCAGTTAACACTGCTGGATGTTATATACCTGGTGGTAGATATGCTCATATTGCATCAGCAGTTATGAGTGTAACAACTGCAAAGGTTGCGGGTGTGAAAAATGTAATTGCGTGTAGTCCCCCAAAAGAAGGTGTTGGAGCTCATCCAACAATAGTTTATACGGCTGACCTGTGTGGAGCTGATGTTATTTTAAATTTAGGCGGTGTTCCGGGTGTTGCCTCAATGACCAATGGATTATTTAATAATCCTTCAGCTGATATTATAGTTGGTCCTGGAAACCAATTTGTTGCTGAAGCTAAAAGAATTTTATTTGGTAAAGTAGGTATTGATTTATTTGCTGGTCCAACAGAAATAGCAGTTATTGCAGATGATAAAGCTGATGCTGAAATGGTTGCTGTTGATCTGGTAGGTCAAGCAGAACATGGGTATAATTCCCCCGCGTGGTTATATACAACAAGCCTAAGAGTGGCTGAAGAAGTAATGAAAAGAGTTCCAGAATTAATTGCTGATTTACCAGAACTACCAAGAACAAGTGCAGAAGCAGCTTGGCGTGATTATGGTGAAGTTATACTTTGTGACACTGCTGAAGAAATGGCAACAATCAGTGATGAATACGCTCCAGAACATTTGGAAATTCAAACTCAAAATTTAGAATGGTTTCATAAAAGACTAAAAAATTATGGCTCATTATTTATTGGTGAAGAAACTACCGTTGCATATGGAGATAAATGTTCAGGTACAAATCATATTTTACCTACAAAAGGTGCGGCTCGTTATACTGGTGGTTTATTTGTTGGTAAATTTATCAAAACTTTAAGTTTTCAAAGAATGACAAAAGAATCTACAAAAACTGTAGGTGCTGCTTGTGCCAGAATCTCAAGATACGAAGGTATGGAAGCTCATGCAAGAACTGGAGACGTGAGATTAAGAAAATACGGATTTTCAAATTAACATTAGTAGTGCGTAGTGGTGCGCTCTGAAGGAATCGAACCTTCGACCCTCGGTTTAGAAAACCGATGCTCTATCCAACTGAGCTAAGAGCGCAATAATAATATAAGTACTTATAGTATCAAATTAATTATTAAACAAAAATTTTTTAAATATTATAAATATAGTTAACAATTCAACCCTACCGATAATCATAAAAAGTATTAATAAGTACTTTGTATTATAATGTAAATCTTGAAAATTAAATAAATCTAAAGAATACATATTTGAGTTAACAGTATTCATTAGAGTAAGAATGGATATTTTGAATGAATTTTCGAAATTAAGACCTGATATAGATAATAAAAAAGATAAAAAAGTTAATGAAATAAGAAAAATAAGAATAGTTAAAAAGAACTTATTAACTTCAGCTACTTCAAACTTCGAATTAGAAAATTTAAGTTTAGTGATATAAACGTGCTTTGGTTTAGCGTGTGATATCAATTCATTTTTGGCAAAAACAAACAAAGAATATAACTTAACAAATCTTAAGCCAGAACTAGTGGAAAAAAATGAGCCACCTATTATTGTTAAGATTAATAAAATAAATGAAATATCTTCGTATGATCCTTTGGTGGTAAAACCTATATTTGAAATACTGCTACATAAAGATAATAAAAGTGAACTAAAATTATTATTAAATCCATCTAAATAATAAATTAAAGTAATAATAAAAAAAAGATAAATTAGTAAGTAGAAATCTTCTTGATAAAAATTAACATTTTTTTTTGTAGTTAATAAATTATAACTTAAAAAAAGACTAAAAAAAGATAGTAGCATCAATAATGATAAAATAATTTCTTTAGTATTTGTATTAATTATTTCTGTAAGATCATTAACAGGTAAAAAACCACCTGAAGAAATAATAGTCATAGATAAATTAAATGAGTCAAAAAATCTTAAACCAAAAATATTTAAGATTAAGAAAATTAAAAATGTTAAGGCAGAGTAAAGAATAAAAATTTTTAAATATTGCTTTAAAGATTCAGCTATATTTAGTGATAAAAAATTTGTTAACGATTTTTTAAGATTAATACCAAATATATCAATCAATAAAATTATCGAAAAAAGAAAATAAAGCCCTCCTAGCCACTGGGATGAAGATCTCCACAAAATTATACTTTCATCCAAATGCTTAATATTATTAAATATAGAAAATCCTGTGGAGGTGAAACCTGAAATTGATTCAAAATAGCAATCTAAAAATGAAAGATTATAAATACTTAAATAATAAGGAATTGAAATTAAAATAGGTAAAAATAGATAACCAGCAATTACTGTAATAATTTTTTCATAAATGGAAATTTTGATTTCATTTTTTTTTTTAAATAGAAAAAGAACACCAAAAAAAAGAGAGAGAAATAATGAATAAATATAACTGTCTAAATTTAAATATAAATTAAAATAGTATGAGTAAATTATATTTAAAAACGACATAAGTGATATTAATGTAGAAAATACCCCTATAAAAAAAAGACTAAATCTTGTCATTAAAATTTTTAAAAAGAACTAATTCTAAACAAATTTTCTACTAACGAAATTTGATCTCTTTTTACTAAAAAAACCACTACGTCATCTTCATTAAAAACAAAATTAGATCTTGGTATAATTATCTCTTCATTTCTTAAAATGGCACCTATTCTTATTTCTTCTGGTAAATTTGCTTTTTTTAATTCTTTATTAATTAATTCAGAAGTTTCAATAATTTCAGCTTCTATAACCTCATATTCACCATTTAGTAAAGTATATGCTGTTTGGATAGTACCCTTGTGTACATGTTTTAAAATGCTAGATACAGTATTCATTCTTGGATCTATTAAATCATCAATTTTCAAAGATGATTGTAGCAAAGCATAATTAGGTTTATTTATTAGAGCCATAGTTCTTTTATCTTTTGAAAATTTTTCAACTAAGACACTTACCATCAAATTATTTTCATCATCATTTGTCAAAGCAAGTACTGTTTCAATTTCAGCTAAATTAGCTTCTGATAAAACATCTTCATCCAAAGCATCTCCATTAATAATTATGGAGTTATTGAGTTCATTAGCAATAAACTCTGCTCTTTCTTTGTTTTTTTCAATAATTTTGATTCTTGTGGAATCAAAAGATTGTTCAATATTTTTTGCTAAATTAAAACCTATGTTTCCACCTCCAATTATAAGTATTTTGGATGATACTTTCTCCTCATGTCCAAATGCAGCTAACGTTAGAGTCATTTGTTTGGAATTAATTATTACGTAAGCTTTATCTTCTTTTTTAATAATATCATTTTTCTTAAGAATAATAAATTTTTCATTTCTTATAACTCCTAAAATGTTTGCTTCTAGTTCAGGAAATTTTTTTGTTATCTCATTTAATGGAATATCTATTAAGGGACAATTTTCATTTATGAAAATTTCTAACAATCTAATTTTATCTTGTGCGAACGTAACATTATCTAGTGCTCCTGGTGCTTCTAATTTTCTAAGTAAGGATTTTGCAATTTCAATTTCAGGAGAAATTATTACGTCAATTGGTAAATTTTCATTGTTATAAATTTTTGCAAATTTTGGATCAAGATAATTTTGAGATCTTATTCTAGCAATCTTTTTTGAAATATTAAAAACAGAATATGCAATTTGACAAATAAGCATATTAATTTCATCATTTTTTGTAACAGCTATAATCATATCTGCATCCTTCGCGTTAGCTTTTTCAAGTACAGAAGGATATGTCGCTTTTCCAACTATCGACTTTACATCAAGTGAATCATTAATTCTTTGTATATCATCACTTGATTGATCTATTATAGTAATTGAATGATTTTGCTCAGATAAGAGTTTGGCTATTGTATAACCTACTCTACCAGCTCCACAAATAATAATATTCATTAATTTAAATCCTTAACTCCTAGTAATTTCAACTTTCTATGTAAAGCAGACCTTTCCATGCCAACAAATTTTGAAGTTTTTGAAATATTCCCAGAAAATTTTTTTAATTGGGTTATTAAATATTCTTTTTCAAAATTTTCTCTTGCTTCTTTGAGTGGTATTGAAAGTGTATCATTGATTGAAAAAATATTTTGCTCATCTGGTTTTAAAGATTCTTTAATAATACTTAAGGTTTTATCATTGTTGGGAGAAAGTATTGCTATTCTTTCAATTAAATTTCTAAGCTCTCTGACATTGCCTGGCCAATTATAATTAAGTAAATAATCCATATTATCATTTAAATCAAACTCTTTAATATTGTAAGTTTTAAATATTTTGTTAACAAAATAATTTGCTAACAAAGGAATATCTTCAACGCGGTTTTTCAATGATTCAATCTGGATTTGAAAAACACCCAATCTATGAAAAAGATCTTCTCTAAAATTTCCTAATTTAATTTCATTTTTTAAGTCTTTGCTTGATGAACAAATAATTCTTACATCTACTTTTATATCAAGATTCCCATTAATTCTTTTAAATTTTTGCTCTGTAAGAACTCTTAATATTTTAGATTGTGTTTCGACAGGTATTTCTGTTACTTCATCAATTAATAAAATTCCATTAGATGCTTTTTCTAAAACTCCATAAGAAATAGAACCATTGTCTTTTTCTTCACCAAATAATTCCTTTTCATATGTTTGCACATCTAGCAAAGCGCCATTAAGAACAATAAATGGTTTATCACTCCTTGATGAATTACTATGAATTTTTCTAGCTACAAGTTCCTTACCTGAGCCTGTGGCACCATTAATTAATACTCTGCTTTCAGAGTTTGATATTTTTTTAATTTGATCCTTAATCTTAATTAGATTTGGACTCACACCTATTAATTCATTAAAATGAAACAGCTGAGATTGTAAATTTTGATTTTCATTTTTAAGTGTATAATTTTCAGTAGCTCTTTTAATAAAGTTCATCAATCTATCTCTATCAAATGGTTTTTGTATAAATTCAAATGCTCCTAATTGTAATGATTTAACAGCCATTTCTATAGTGCCGTGTCCTGAAATTATTATAACTGGTATATTTTGATTTTTACTTTTTATGTATGACAAAACTTCAATACCATCATTATCACTTTTGTCTAATTTAACATCAATAATGGCAACATCAGGTAATTTTTTATCAATCTCAGATAAAGCTTGCTTAAAATTAACTGCAATTCTTGTTTTATAACCAGCTTGAGTTATGAGATCTTTTAAGATTAATCTTATATCAACATTATCATCAATTATTAATATTTCAAATGACATTATTTGGTAAAGTAATTTCTACTAAAGCTCCATTATTTTTTGATAAAAATTTAATTGTTCCATTGTGATCGTAAATTATTTTAGTAACTATTGACAATCCAAGACCTGTTCCTTTTATTTTGGTTGTAAAATAAGGTTTAACAATATTTTTTAAATTATCGTCTGTGATGCCAATTCCATTATCTTCAATAATAACTTTTATATAATCATTATTTAAAGTTATTACTATATCAATTTTAGGGTTGAAATTGTTGGTTTTTTTAAATTTTTCATGGATACTATCTATTGAATTTTTGATTAAATTAAAAAAGACACGCCCTATTTGCTCAAAATCAATGTCCAAAAATATTTCATTTTTATAAAATTTTAAATTAATATTTATATTTTTATCTAATTCTTTTAATAAACTTACATTATGTTTTAAGATTTCAATTAAATTATTTTTTTTGATGCTTGGCTTAGGCATCCTAGCAAAATCAGAAAATTCATTAACCAAGTTTTCAATTTCTTTTACTTGTTTTGCAATGATTTTTAAATATTCATTAAAATTATCACTATCAATTCCTCTAATTATCTTAGAATATTTACTTTTGAGATGATCGATGGTTAATTGAATTGGTGTAAGAGGATTCTTAATTTCATGAGCTAGTTTTCTTGCTATATGTTCCCAGGCATCATGTCGTTCGTTAATAAGTAATTTTTCTTGTTGTGTTTGTAATTGATTAATCATTAAATTAAAATTTTTATTTAATAGTTCTAAGTCTTTGTCTGTTTTAATGTCAGGGACACGTATATCTAAATCTCCTTTTCCAATTTTGGATGATGCTGAAATTAAATTTCCAATAGAAATAAAAAATCTTGATGAGAATCTTATTGCAATCGTGATTGATGAAAAAAGTAAAAGTGTGACAATAATTATATATATTAATATAAATGAAATTTTTATACCTGTTCTTTTATTTTCAACTCTATAATAGAAATTTAATGCTTCTTGAGACTCCGTTAAGTATTTTGAAATTTCTTTATCTAAAAATTTGACAGTGTACAAATATTTATTATTAGATAATTTCATTAATGCAGCAGATTTATTTTCGAAAGCATTAATTATTTTTAAAGGACGTGCGTCAGTATTAACTAATTCAAATGCTTTTTTTTCAGGTTCTATATATTGAGAAAAATCATTTAATGTTGAAAATATTAAATTTCTTTTATTATCTAAAATATGAATTTCGTCAACGTTCCGTATAATTTTTTGTGTATTTAAAAAACTTTTAAATGTATTGGGATTGGATGAAAGATAATTTAAACTTTTATTTAAATCAAAGGAAATTAAAATTATATCAGAATCAATCTTGTTTCTAATTTCATACAAATAATTTTTTGCTAATTCATTAGAATTGTTAACCACGGTAGTAATTTTTTTGTCAAAATATTTTTCAATAGCAAATGAAAATAAGAAAAGTGAAAATATAGAAATTAATAATGATGGAATAAGTGTAAATAAAGCAAAAAAAGCTATGTATTTTCTGTGTGATGAAATGTCAGCAGTATTAATATTTTTATTTAAGGAGTTTTTTACTTCTATGAAAATAATCAATAAAAAGATTATCAAGAGAACTACGTTACAAATTAACAATAATTGAAGATTATTATCATTCAAATTGATAAAACTTTTATCTATAAAGGTTAAAAATGTTAAAAAACCTATGGATAAAGCACTGATGAATATTAAAATTAAAAATATATTTTTTTTGATTAAATTGATCATTATGTAATAAATAATTAAATATATAATTTATTCATGAATAATTGCTTTATAATACTTGCAGCTGGTGAAAGTAAAAGATTTAATTCAATTACACCCAAACCATACCACATTTACAAGGGAAAACCTTTAATTAAGCACTCAATTGAGAAAGCTTTAAAAAGTAAAATCATTAATAAAGTTGTTGTTGTGGTTAATAAAAAACATAAAAAATATTTTAAAAAACTAAAACTTAAGCACGTAAATATAGTAACAGGGGGAAAAACTAGGGCAGATTCTGCTTTAAAAGCATTAAAGAGTATTAAAAAATATAAATTTAAAAATGTTTTAATACATGATGCGGCTAGACCAAATTTTTCAATTAAACTTTTAGAAAAAATAGTTAAAGAATTAAAAAAAAATCAATGTGTTATACCTGCTGTAAAAACTAATGATTCAGTAAAATTAAAAAATAAAAATAATATTATAAACCTTAAAAGAGAATACATATATTTAACACAAACTCCACAAGGATTTAATTACAGTCAATTAATTGCTTTGCAATATGATAAATCTGCAAAAGTTACAGATGATGCTAATTTATTCATATCGGCAGGTAAAAAAATTAAAATCATAAATGGTGAGATATCTAATAATAAAATTACAATTAATTCTGATGTCAAATTGAAAAATTTGACAACATTTGGAATTGGTTTTGATGTACATAGATTGGTTCCTAAAAGAAAATTATATTTAGGTGGAATTAGGATTCCCTCACCTATAGGTACATTAGGTCATTCTGATGGAGATCCAGTTTTACATGCAGTGATTGATGCTTTATTGGGTGCGTGTGGTAAAGGAGATATTGGTAATAAATTTTCTGATATAGATAAAAAATTTATGAATATTAGATCAACTACTTTATTAAATATAGTTATCAAAGAAATTAAATCTAATGGATTTTTAATAAACAATATTGATATTAATATAATCACACAAAAACCCAAAATAAAACAATACAAAAATAAAATGATTAGCCAAATAGCAAAGCTATGTGAAATATCTAATTCTCAAATAAACATAAAGGGTAAAACAACTGAAAAATTAGGTGTAATTGGAAAAGAGAAAGCTATAGCTTGTGAGGTAATAGCTTCGGTAATTAAAAATGATTAATTTATTTAACTCATTATTTGTGACAATGTTTGGGTTGGGAAAAATTAAATTTATTCCAGGTACTTTTGGATCTTTGGCAACAACAATAATCTTATTTTATTTATTTCATATATTAAATGTATCAACAAATATTATACTAATAAGTTTAATGATAATTTTTGCTTATTCTTTTTATGCTGTTTCAACTCATATTAAAAATAAAGACAACAAAGATCCCGGAGAGATAATAATTGATGAATTATTAGGACAATCAATACCTATTTATTTTTATGAAATATCCCACGCCACTACAAAGGAAAATAGTGAAGCCTTAATTTATTATTTTATATTTTTTATTCTTTTTAGATATTTTGATATAATGAAACCTTTCCCCGTAAGTTTTTTTGATAAAAACTTTAAGAATAGTTTTGGAGTTATTATGGACGATATATGTGCTGGCTTCTATGTTGTTTTAGCAATTATTTGCTTCATGATAGTTAAAAGCTATGTATTATAATGAAAAATTTAGCTAAAAAACTTGTTAAAAAACTAATACAAAAAAAACTTAAAATTGCATTTGCTGAATCTTGTACTGGAGGAATGCTATCTAGCACAATAACATCTGTAAGTGGCTCTTCCAGAGTATTTAATCTAGGTTTGATTACTTATTCAAATAAAGCAAAGATTGATGTTCTTAAGGTTCCAAAAAAAATCATCAGTAAATATGGTGCAGTCAGTAATGAGTGCTGTTTATCAATGGTTAAAAATCTAAGCAAAATTAGCAAAGCAAACATATCAATATCAATAACTGGTGTTGCGGGTCCAAATGGTGGAACTAGATTAAAGCCAATTGGATTAGTTTATATAGGTATTCAAAAAGAAAATAAAATTATTGTTCAAAAGAATTTATTTAAAAATAAAAATCGAATTTCGATTCAAAAAATAACTACTGCTAAAGTTCTAAAGGACGTATTAGCTCTTATATAATTGATTTGCTCTGACTTGAAAGGCATCTGCGATTTTATCTAGTCCATATTGAAAAGAAGTTGTCATCAATATATTTAGAAATATATTTTTAATTTCAAAATCTACAACAAAGTAAATTTCTGTTCCTTTTTTGTGATCTTCAAAAGTCCATTTATTATCTAAATATTTAAGTGGACCATCTATATTTGTTACATAAATAGAATTATTTTTTTTATTAAATTTTACATCACTTTTATAAGTGTCTTTAAAGGGACCTTTGCCAATTGTTAGATCTGCAATGATGTTAACAAAATCACCTGTATCTTTCTTTTTATCCACTTTTGCATCAATACAATATGGTACGAAAACTGGGTATTTTTCTATGTCTAAAACTAAATTAATAAGTTGTTTTTTATCACATTCAATTAAACGTTTAACTGAACCTCTGGGCATTAATTATGTAATCTATTTTTTTGTAGTTGAACAAAATCATCATCTGCATGGTATGAAGATCTGGTTAAAGGTGTTGAGGAAACTAATAAAAAACCCTTTGATTTTGCAATAGTTTCTAACTCTTTAAATTCATCTGGATGATAATAACGATCTAAAGGATGGTGTCTTACAGATGGCTGCAAATATTGTCCAATAGTTAAAAAATCTACATCTGCTGCTTTTAAATCATCCATTACTTGAATAATTTCTTTTTTAGCCTCTCCCAAGCCAACCATTAAACCTGATTTAGTAAAAACATTTTTATTAACAAGCTTCGCATTTTTTAAAAGTTCTAAAGACGAGAAGTATCTGGAGCCTGGTCTTACTTTTAAATAGAGTCTAGGAACAGTTTCAATATTATGATTAAAAACATCAGGATTAGCTTTGAGCACTATTTTATAAGAATCTCCTTTTCTGAGAAAATCTGGGGTTAAAACTTCAATAGATGTATTTGGGTTTTTTTTTTTAGTTTCGTTTATGACTTCATAAAAATGAAATGATCCACCATCATCAAGATCATCTCTATCAACAGAGGTTATTACAACATGTTTAAGATTTAGTTTAAGCACTGCATCTGCAATTTTAAATGGTTCTAATGGATCTAATTTTCCAGGTTTTCCTGTTTTGACATCACAGAAAGCACAAGCTCTTGTACATGTGTCTCCCATAATCATGAATGTTGCATGACGTTTACTCCAACACTCTGTAATATTAGGACAGTTTGCTTCCTGGCAAACAGTTACAAGATTGTTACTGTTAACAATCGTTTTTGTTAAGAAAAATTCTTTACTATTGATTAATTTGGATCGGATCCAAGCAGGTTTTTTTTTTATTGGGTTGATTGGTTTATTAATTTTTTCAGGATGTCTAATTGTCATTATTATTTTTTATATAAAGAGTCTCATTTTTTTTTCCAAATAAAAATTTTTTTCTAATAAGAATTTCTATATAATCTAAGTCTAGATTGTTAGTTAACAAAGAATTTTTTAAATCTAAATCTATTATTCTATTTGATAATTCAATTTCTTTATTTTGTAAACTTTGTAATAAATTATTTTTTTTGACATGGGAAAAGAGTCCTCTTTCACCATCCAAAAGATTAAAAAAGAAATAAAGGATAAGGAACGTATATATAAGTAAAAAATAATTATTTTTAATTTTCGAAAGCATTAATGGATTTTATTCATTTTTGCTTTTTTTCCTAGGTCTTCTTCTATACGTATTAATTGATTATATTTAGAAACTCGTTCAGATCTAGCTAAAGAGCCTGTTTTGATTTGATTAGAATTCGTTCCAACAGCAAAATCTGCAATAAAAGTATCTTCACTATCCCCAGATCGATGTGATATTATTGTTTTATAACCAATTAATTGAGCAAATTTAATTACTTCTAAAGTTTCAGTAATAGTTCCTATTTGATTAAGTTTAATCAAAATTGAGTTTGAGGAATTGTTTAAGTAACCCCATTTTAACCTTTGCAAATTAGTTGCATATAAATCATCACCAACAATTTGAATATTTTTAATAGATCTCATTAATTTATTCCAGGAAGACCAATCATTTTCCGCAAAAGGATCTTCAATAGATTTTATTTTATATTTACTGATAATCTTTTTATATTCTTTAATTGATTTATCTACTGATGTTAGACTCTTTGAATGAATTGAATATTTATTTTTTTTAAATAATTCATTCGCAGCAACGTCAAGACATATTGATACATCCTTACCATTTTTAAAACCTGCATTTTTTATAGCTGATACAACTAAATTTAAAGCACTTTCATTACTGTTAATCATTGGTGCAAATCCACCTTCGTCTCCTACTGATGTAGATAAATTTTTTTTTTTAATTATATTTCTCAAATTATGTATAACTAAAAAACACACTCTCATTGCTTCTGAAAAATTTTTTGCTTTGTCTGGTCTAATCATAAACTCTTGGATTCTTAAACCATTATTTGCATGAACTCCTCCATTAATAATATTCATCATGGGATAAGGTAGTTGAAAATTTTTCTTAACTAGAAAAGCTTTATATAAAGGTATTTTCTTAATTTTTGCAGAAAGTTTTTTTACAGCTAATGATACTGCTAAGATGGCATTTGCACCTAATAAAGATTTTTGTTTTGTACCATCAAGTTTTATTAATAATCTATCAATTTTTTCTTGATTATGAATATTTTGACCTCTTAGTTTATTTGAAATTTTTTTGTTTATTAAATTAACTGCACTTAAAACACTTTTTCCTAAATATCTTTTATTATTTTTATCTCTTTTTTCGAACGCTTCGTGTGTTCCAGTCGATGCACCTGATGGACATATTGCAGACATGCTTAAATTTTTAGAATATACTTCTGCTTCAACTGTTGGATTTCCTCTACTGTCAAAAACCTGGCGTGCTTTTATTTTTAAAATTTTGCTCATTTATTTTTTAATTAAAATATCAATTTCAAAAAGTTGAGTTAACAAATTTTCTAATTTATCTAATGGTACCATATTTGGACCATCTGAAGGAGCATTGTCAGGATCTTGATGTGTTTCGATAAATACTCCAGCAACACCAACTGCAACGGCTGCTCGTGCTAAATATTCAACAAATTCTCTTTGGCCTCCACTCGTTTTACCAAGACCACCTGGTTGTTGAACGGAATGTGTTGCATCGAAGATTACTGGGTAACCATTTTTTGCCATTATAGGTAATGACCTCATATCTGAGACTAAGGTGTTGTAACCAAAACTTGCTCCTCTTTCGGTAACTAAAATATTATTATTTCCAGAGTCTGAAATTTTTTTTGTTACATGAACCATATCCCATGGAGCTAAAAATTGACCCTTTTTAACATTAATAATTTTATTAGTTTTAGCTGCGGCTATTAATAAATCTGTTTGCCTACATAAAAATGCTGGAATCTGTAATATATCAGCATGCTCAGCTATAATGGAGCATTGCTCAGCATTATGAACGTCAGTTAAAATCGGGACTTTTAATTCTTTTTTAATTTTATCAAAAATTGGTAGTGAATGGTCCAATCCAGCACCTCTCTTACCTTTTAAACTTGTACGGTTAGCTTTGTCAAAAGACGTTTTATAAATAAATCCAATATTAAGCTTAGAAGTAATTTCCTTAATTTTACCAGCCATATCCATAGCATGTTGTTCTGTTTCCAGCTGACATGGTCCTGCAATAATACAAATTTTATTATCATTTGAAATTTCTATATTATCACAATTTACTTTTATACTTTTCATATATAATTTTTAGCTGCTTTAATAAATGATGAGAATAATGGATGCGGGGCTAAAGGTCTAGATCTAAATTCAGGGTGAAATTGAACAGCAATAAACCAAGGATGATTTTTTAATTCAATTATTTCAGGTAATTTATTGTCGGGGGATAACCCTGAGAATATCATTCCATTTTTTTCAAATTGATCTTTATAGGCAATATTAACTTCATATCTGTGTCTATGTCTTTCTTTGATAGATTTTGATTTATAAATATTTTTAATCAAAGAATTATCTTTTAATTTAGCCTCATAAAGTCCAAGCCTCATTGTTCCACCTAAATTTTTATCGGTCCCTTTAATTATTTTTCCATCTTTATTCCACTCATTAATTAAGCCAATAATAGGTATGCCTCCTTTACCAAATTCACTTGAAGTTGCTTTTTTAATTTTAAGTTTATTTCTAG
>Ga0209709_10001151_pt1 | contig 24679 bp, 27 predicted proteins | sample ArcticOcean_MG_C_2_FD_187435 | JGI IMG/M metagenome (GOLD analysis project Ga0209709, IMG submission 187435) | Marine microbial communities from western Arctic Ocean - ArcticOcean_MG_CB4_136 (SPAdes) (version 2) | ecosystem: Environmental > Aquatic > Marine > Oceanic | place: Arctic Ocean...
CAATGTTGTTTCATTCTTAAAGCAACTGTTTCTAAACCTTGAATTATTCCAAAAGCATTATCTGGAGCAAGAGGAGCGCCAAGGTCTCTTAATAAAACAACTCTAGCCCTAACTGCAAAAGCAACATTTGCTCCTGTCAATTGAGGAACTACTACTCCCCAAACAGCACCACCATAACTAGCATCTGGTTCATTAAACAAAGGTTGTCTCTTCGGATTAGCTGTCCAGTCAAAATTTCCACCATCAACTACACATCCACCAATAACTGTACCGTGACCACCAATATATTTAGTAAGAGAATGAACCACCACTGCAGCTCCATGCTCTAATGGCTTACAAATTATAGGTGAAGCAGTATTATCTACTATTAAAGGTATATTGTGTTTTCTTCCAATATCAGAAACTTCTTTAATGGGAAAAACTCTCAAATGTGGATTAGGAAGAGACTCTGCATAAAAAGCTCTGGTTCTATCATCTATAAGTTTTTCAAAATTTTTAGGATCAGTTGGATCTGCGTATCTACACTCTATACCAAGTTTTTTTAAGGTATGAGTAAATAGATTGACTGTCCCACCATAAAGATCAGTAGAACTAATAAAGTTATCACCAGACTGACAAAGATTCAAAATTGCAAATGTTGAAGCAGCCTGACCTGATCCAACCGTTACACAAGCTAAACCACCTTCTAGTGCGGCAACTCTTTTTTCCAAAACATCGTTTGTTGGATTCATTATTCGTGTATAAATATTTCCAAACTCTTTTAATGCAAACAAGTTTGCAGCTGTATCAGTATCTTTAAATTGATATGATGTTGTTCTATATATAGGTACTGCTACGGCAGTAGTAGCAGGATCACTTCTATAATCACCCCCATGTAGTGCAATTGTTTCTGGGTTTTTTATTTCTTTTGACATTTAAACTCCTTTTTAGTGCTTTAGATGAGTTCTGGGTGCACAATTAAGTTAAATACCCTATTTACAAAATTAATAATTTTGTAGTAAAAGAAGTCTATTATAATTAACTGTTAGCTGGCAAGGCATAATAAACGTTGATATATGGTATTTTTCTATTAAATTAATAACTTCTATTAATTGACTTTATAATTAATAAAAAGTATTAATCCCATCACAATGACAAAATTTCTTAAAAAAGATGATATAACTACGTCTTGGTATGAGATAGATGCAAAAAATGCTGTTGTCGGAAGATTGGCTGCAATTATTTCCAAAATAATTAGAGGTAAAAACAAAACTACCTATACACCTCATATGGATCACGGTGATTATGTTGTAGTTAAAAACATTGAAAAAATTAAATTTACAGGTAAAAAATTCCAAGATAAAAAATATTATAGACATACTGGTCATCCCGGAGGTATTAAAGAAATAACTCCAGAAAGACTTCATAAAAATAAACCAGGTGAAAGTCTAAAGTTAGCAGTTAAACGAATGTTACCAGGTGGAGTACTAGGTAAAAAGCAATTAACTAAATTAAAGATATATGCAGGCGATGATCACCCCCATGGTGTGCAGCAACCTACTATAATTGATTTAGGTAAATTAAACCAAAAGAATTTAATTAGAAATTAATATGGAACCATCACAAACAACAATAAAAAAAGTTGCTAAAATTAAATTAGATTTTAAAGACAGTAAATATGCCACTGGTAGAAGAAAAACTTCTATAGCTAAGATTTGGTTAAAAAAAGGATCTGGAAAAATTTATGTTAATGGAAAAGAATTTCAAAAATATTTTGTGAGTGAAAATCATAAAATGCAAATTGTTAGACCTTTTGAGGCACTTAATCAAGCAACTGAATATGACGTTAGATGTAGTGTTAAGGGTGGAGGTCATACTGGCCAAGCAGGTGCTATGGTTCATGGCATTTCAAAAGCTCTTTTATTATTTGATCCAGAATTCAAGCCCACATTGAGAAAAGAAAAGCTTACAACCAGAGATTCTAGAGCGGTTGAAAGAAAGAAACCTGGTCGAAAAAAGGCTAGAAGAAGCTTTCAATTTTCTAAAAGATAATTCTTTTTTAATTCTAAACTGTTATAATAAAAAATGCCCAAGCTTAATGTATTAATTGCTGGATCCACAGGTTACATTGGTGTTCAATTAATTAAATTATTAGTTAATCATAGTAGTGTAAATATTAAATATCTTTGTGGTAATTCATCTGTAGGTAAAAAAATTTCTTTTTATGAAAAATCACTAAAATCTCAAAAACTACCCATAATTGTTAAATTTAATAAATCTTATTTAAAAGATGTAGATTTAATTTTTACAGCGCTACCTAATGGTGAAGCACAAGATATTTCAAATCATTTGTTGGACCATAATACATTAATTGATTTGGCGGCAGATTTTAGACTTGATAATGCTTCTTCTTATCTTAAATGGTATAAACAAAAACATAGATCTATTAAAAATATTAAAAAATCTATTTATGCTTTACCTGAATTCACTGGTAAAAAAGTTAAGAAATATAATATTATTGGTTGTCCAGGATGTTATCCAACATCATTATTTCTTCCATTAATTCCCTTGATTAAGAAAAATTTAATTAAGGTAGATAATGTAATTATAGACTCAAAATCAGGCTATTCAGGTGCTGGTAGAGGTGTCCACAAAAAATATAAAGATAAAAATCTTCATGAATCACTAAGTGCTTATGGTGTTGGCTTTCACAGACATAATCCAGAAATTCAACAAGAGATAAACAAACACACAAAAAATAAATTTTCATTTACTTTTACTCCACATCTAACACCAATGTTTAGAGGCATCTTAAGTACTATTTATTTAGATATGAAAAAAGGTGTTGATATTAAAAAATTGCAAAAAACATTAAATAATAATTATTCCAAAAGCAGATTCGTAAAAATTTTAAAACCTCACACCTTGATTAGTACAAATGACGTAATTAATACTAATAATTGTCATATATCAATTTTTAAAACTAAGTATAAAAATAGAGTTATTATTATATCAGCTATTGATAATTTAATAAAAGGTGGTGCCGGTCAAGCAATACAAAATATGAATATAAAATACAATTTCTCTGAATATAAAGGTTTAAAGTGAAAAAATTATTATTATTTTTTATTTTATCATCTTGTGCTACTACACCCACAAGTATCAACATAAGTGATGATGATTTTGATTTTGAAAAAGATATTTCAATTTTTGATTATAAAAAAAAACTTAAAGAATATAATAAAAGTAATCCATATCCCAAAATTGACTCAAATTTATGATAAAAAATGTTAATATTGCAGTTGTAGGTCTTGGACAAGTAGGAATTTATTTACTTAATGAATTAATTACTAAAAAAAAAGACATTGAAATTAAAACAGGAAAAAAAATTAATATTGTTGCTATATCAGCAAAAAATATTAATAAAAAAAGAAGATTTAAAATTAACAAAAAAATTTTCTACAAAAATCCACTAAATATATTTAAAAAAAACAAAATTGATATTTTATTTGAAGTTATTGGGTTGTCTGATGGTATATCCAAAAAATTAGTTGAAACTGCGTTAAAAAATAAGATACATGTAATTACTCCCAACAAAGCTTTAATAGCTAAACATGGTGACTATTTATCAAAACTAGCTGAATTTAATAAAGTAAATTTAGAATTCGAAGCTTCTGTTGCTGGTGGAATACCAATATTAAGAACGATTAAAGAAGGTTTGGCAACTAATAAAATTTCTAAAGTACATGGAATACTAAATGGTACTTGTAACTATATACTTTCTGAAATGACTAGTTCAAGAGATTCATTTCAAAATATTTTAAATAAAGCACAAAAATTAGGGTATGCAGAGTCAATCAATCCAAAATTTGATTTAAATGGTTCAGATGCTTTTGCAAAGATAAGAATATTATCAGCTCTTTCATTTAATACAAAAATTTCAAAACATAAATGTCTAGTGGAAGGAATAGAAAAAATTGAATTAAAAGATATTGAAATTGCCAATGAATTAAATATGTGTATCAAATTGCTAGGAATTTCAGAATTAATAAACGGCCAACTTTTTGAAAGAGTTCATCCATGTTTGGTAAAAAAAGATTCCTACATAGGAAATGTAAATGGTGTTATGAATGCCGTAATTCTAAATGGTATACCTATTGGAGAAAGTGTTTTACAAGGTGAGGGAGCTGGACCTGGTCCAACAACATCTTCATTATTATCTGATCTACTATCTATATTAAGAGGTAATATTAAATATCCGTTTGGTATCCCATATGATAAACGTAAAATTATTAAATTTTTTAAACTTGATAAATATACTAATTCACTTTATTTAAGATTTGAAGTTAGAGACAAACCTGGCGTATTATCTGAAATAACTAATCGTTTAGCTAAATACAATATATCTGTCAAAAGAATTATTCAAACTCCAGATAAAAAAAATAATAAAGCTACAATTATTATTATTACTCACAAAACAAATGAATTAAATTCAAATAATTGTTTTTCAATTTTTAAAAAAAATAAAAATATACTAAAATTTCCAACGTTAATTCGACTATATAATCAATGACAATTGATAAAAAATTTATTGATGAGTTTATAAATGTTTCATCAAAAGCTGCCTACGCCTCTTCTCTTTTAGTGGGAAAAAAAGATAAAATAGCTGCTGATAAAGCTGCCGTTGACTCAATGAGGTTAGAGCTTAATAAGATTTCAATGAATGGTCAAATTGTAATTGGAGAGGGCGAATTAGATGAAGCCCCAATGTTATTTGTTGGTGAAAAACTAGGTACCATGAATGGCCCTTACCTAGACATTGCCGTTGATCCACTTGAAGGTACAAATTTTGCTGCAAATAATTTACCTGGATCTCTTTCAGTTATAGCCGTTGCAGAAAAATCAAATTTATTTAATGCACCAGAAACATATATGAACAAAATAGCTACTGGAAAAATTGAAAAAAATGTTGTTGATATAGATTTTCCACTAAAAAAAAATATAATAAATTTAGCAGAATTCAAAAATAAAAAAATTTCATCTATTACAGCATGTATTTTAGATAGGCCCAGGCATAAAGAAATTATCAATGAACTTAAAAAAATGAATGTTAATTTAAAATTAATTACTGACGGTGATGTATCTGGAGCTTTACTGGTCTCTGATCCTAAACATCAAGTCGACATTTTTCTTGGTATTGGAGGTGGACCTGAAGGTGTGCTTGCTGCATCAGCCTTAGATGCTTACGATTGTCATTTTCAAGGAAGGTTTATTTTTGATAATGATAAAGATATTAAAAGAGCAAAAGAGATGGGTATTAAAGATTTAGATAAAAAATATGAACTTCATGAAATAGTTTCCGGTGACTCTATTTTTTGTGCCACAGGTATTACTTCTGGTGATTTAGTAAATGGTATTAAAATTAACAACAATGAATACATATCTGAAACTTTAGTTACACACAAAAGCTCAGGACTTAAAAAAATTATTAAAAAAAAAGATATAATCAAATTATGATTTCAATCTCCGGAAGAAGATATGAGGAGATAAAGATTAATAAAAATAAAATCGAAAAGTTAAAACAAGATTATAATTTTTCAGAAATAATATCCAAAATAATAATTTCTAGAGATTTTAATGAAGAAGAAATTTATTCTATAAATAATAATATTAATTTAACTAATATTTTTATAAAAAATCATGATTATGAAAAGTCATTAATTTTATTAATCGAAGCAATTAAAAATAATGAAAAAATATGTATTTTAGGTGATTATGATGTTGATGGATCTGCAGCCACCTCATTATTAGTTAGATTTTTTACACACATTAATCACCCCCATTTTTTTTATATACCCGATAGAGAAATTGATGGATACGGGGCTTCAAAAAAACTTTTTAAAAAACTTCTTTTAAAAAAACCAAGTCTTATAATAATGGTTGATTGTGGATCCACATCTAATGAAGCAATAGATTATCTAAATGTAAATAATATTAAATCTATAATTATAGATCATCACGAAATTAACAAACCCTATCCTTTAGCTAATAGTATAATAAATCCTAAAAAAAATAATGGTTATATAAAATATGATTATTTATGTGCCACTACTTTAACATATTTTTTTGTTGATCTTTTATCAAAAAATATGAAATTAAATATTAGAATTAAAGATTATTTAATTTATGTTTTATTAGCTACAATTTGCGATGTAATGCCTTTGAGAAAATTAAATAGACTAATTGCAATCGTGGCACTAAAAAATTTTAATATCAATAATTTTCAAATTTTTATAGAAATATATAAGTCTAAAGAAATTAAATCTAAAATATCAATTAGTGATTTGGGTTATTTAATTGGACCAATATTAAATTCAGGTGGAAGATTAGGTAAATCAAATTATGCAACAGAATTATTATCATCTAATAATAAAAATTTAATAAGTTATAGAACAAGTCAATTAATTCAATTGAATGAAAAAAGAAAACTAATTGAACATAAAATACTAGATGAAATAGATTTTTCCAAAATATATAAAAGCAACAAAAATATTATTATTTTTTATGATCCAACTATAAACGAAGGTTTAATAGGCATAATCGCAGCAAGATTAAAAGATTATTTTGACAAACCATCTATAGTTATTACTAATTCAAATAATATATTAAAAGGCTCTGCTAGATCAATTAGCAACTTTAATATGGGTACAATTATAAAAAATGCTATAGATCAAAAAATTCTAATTAATGGTGGTGGACACAGCATGGCTGCTGGTTTTACTTTAAAAAAATCTATGATCCATAATTTTAAACTATATATGGAAAAATCTTATCAAAATTTAAATATTAAAAATAATAACACCTTTAATTATATCTCAAAAATTTCATCTATGGCTTTTAATAAAAATTTTTATAATAATTTTAGTAAACTTGAACCTTTCGGTAATGGCAACCCAGAACCAACTTTTTTGTTTGAAAATTTGAAAATTATAAAAAGAGATGTAATCAAAAAAAAACACATATCTTGTATTTTGAAATCTAAAATTGGCTACTCTATTAGATCTATTGTATTTAATTCTATAGATACAAAAGTTGGAGAATATCTATTGAGCTATAATAAAGAAATTAATGTGATCGGACAAATAAAAGAAAATTTTTGGAATAACAAAAAATCGCTTCAAATGATCATTAAAGATCTAATTATTTAAACTAATATAACTTGATAAATAATGACTTATAAAATAAAAAGATCTCATTATGGTCCCTTCGTCTATCGGTTAGGACAGCTGGTTTTCATCCTGCAAAGAGGGGTTCGATTCCCCTAGGGACCGCCAAAAAATATGTATTATTACGTATATATGTTAAAATCTATAACTCACGGCGTTAAAAAAACTTACGTTGGTTATACTAATAACGTTAAATTAAGATTAGATAAGCACAATAATAATAAGGGAGCAAAATCTACAAAAGGTTATAAATGGCTGTTAATTTTCAGCAAAAAATTTACAAATAAAAATAACGCTATGTCATTCGAGTATAAACTTAAAAACAATAGATCTGAAAGAAAAAAAATTTTAGAAAAATCACAAAAATGAAAATCTCAATTCTCTTACCTTATAAAGAAAATTTTTCACCAAATTATGCAGGTGCAGTTTCATTATTTGTTAATGATATTACTAAAATTAGTAAATATAAAAATTTAGTTAATATTTATGGCTCAACAAAATTTAAAAAACAATTTAATTTAAAATATCATAATTTAAAATTACCTAATGATTTTATAAAAAGTCAGAGTAAAGCTTATATCGAAGAGTTTGTTAAAGAGGAAAAAATAAAAAATTCGAATATTATAGAAATACATAATAGACCAACATACTTATTATACTTAATTAAAAAAAATATTAATTCAAAGTTCATTTTGTACTTTCATAATGATCCACTAACTATGCGTGGATCAAAAACTGTTAACGAAAGAATCTTTTTAATTAAAAATTGTTCAAAAATTGTATTTAATAGTCAATGGTCTAAAAAAAGATTTTTAAATAATATTCAAAGTCGTTTTTATAATTCTGAAAAACTTATTATAATTTATCAATCAGCTTCAAAAGAAAAAATTAATTTTAAAACTAAAAAAAAGTGGATAACTTTCGTAGGAAAATTAAATAAAGCTAAAGGATATGATATTTTTGGAAAAGCTATTATTAGAATTTTAGAGAAATATCCAAAATGGAAAGCCTTAGTTATTGGTGACGAGCGCAGAGAATCAATGATTTTTAAACATAAAAATTTAAAATTATTTGGATTTCAAACTCACAATAAAGTTTTAAATATATTTAAACAAAGCAGTATTGCTGTTGTATGTTCCAGGTGGGATGAGCCACTTGGTAGAACTAGTCTTGAAGCTTCATCTAATGGCTGCGCTGTTATCATAAGTAATAAAGGTGGTTTACCTGAAACCATAACTAATGGCATCATATTAAAAAATTTGAATGAAAATGAACTGTTTAATGAAATTGATTTTCTCATAAAGAATGTGAAGATAAGAAAAAATTATCAAAGACTTTCTAATAAAAATTTTGTCCATACTAACAAAAAAAGCTCTAAAGAAGTTGACCTTTATAGGGATCTCATTTTAAAACCAGTAAAATTTAGTCCAAAAATAATTAAAAATTTTGAATCATTAAGAATTTTACATATAACAAATTTTAACGAAAGGCACGATGGAAGACTATTTTTTAATACTGGCAGAAGAATTAATAATGGATTTATTAGATTGGGACATAGTGTTCTTGAATTAAGTGATAGAGATGTTCTTAAAAATAGTAAAAATATTAATGATTTTAATGGATCAAAAAAATTAAATAGTAAAATATTAAATGTATGTAATAATTTTAGACCAGATTTAATTGTTTTAGGACATGCTGATCTTGTAACAGCTAATACTCTTAATGAGATAAAAAATATACACTCAGATGTTAAAATTGCACAATGGTTTTTAGACCCACTTAATAAAAATGGTCCTGATTTTAATAAAAATAAAAATAGAATATTTGATAAATTTGAATATGTTGATGCTTCTTTTTTAACCACATCTCCGAGTGCTTTAAAATTTATAAATAAAAAAGATAATTTTTATTTTATACCTAATCCAACAGATCCTGCTTTTGAAAGGCTTAATAATTTTCAAAACTATTGTGAAATGGATGTTTTTTACGCAATTAGTCATGGTGTTCATAGAGGAAATTTAAAAATTGGTAAATATGATGAAAGACAAAAGTTTTTAGAACAATTAATCGAAAAAACTCCTGGGACTAAATTCGATATTTATGGTCTTAACAAAATTCAACCAATTTGGGGTGATAGTTTTTTAAAAGCTATTTCAAAAAGTAGAATGGGCCTCAATTTGAGTAGGGGAGAGCCAATTAAATATTATAGCAGCGATAGAATTGCACAAATTATTGGAAATGGTCTTCTTACACTTATTGACGAAAAAACTTTTTATCGTGATTTTTTTAATGATAATGAAATGATTTTTTATAAAAATATGAATGACCTTTCTGAAAAAATTATGAAATATAAAAATAATAATGATTCTAAAAAAATTGCTGAAAATGGTAAAAAAAAATATACTAAATATTTTAATTCAAATTTAGTTGCTGATTTTATTATTTCAAAAACACTTGCAATACATTCTAAAAATAGATTTCTTTGGCATAAATAATTTTTTAATTACAATATATGGAATTATATATAAAACTATTTGAGGTATTATTTCCCGTTTTTTTTGTTGTTGGTATTGGTTATTACTTGGGCAAAAATAATCCAAAACTTGACACGACTTTTATAACTAACTTTGCTGCCAATATTGGAACACCTGCAATGATTATTTATGCTTTAACATCAACAGGTACGTCCTTTAATATCTTTAAAAACTATTTCTGGTACTACTTGATTGCGATTTTAGTTTTTACTGTTATTGGGATAATTTTTTTATTTTTTTTAAAAACCAAAGATATTATTCGTGAACTTCCACCATTTATTATGCCAAACACTGGAAATATGGGGTTACCAATATGTTTATTTGCATATGGATCACAAGGATTGGGTGTTGCTGCTGCTATATCTACATTAATAATTTTATGTCATTTTACATTAGGAATTTTTTTAGCAGATAGAAAATTTAATATTAATGTTATACTTAAAAACCCACCATTTTACGCGATTATAATTTCAGTATTTTTTTTATATTTTAAAATTGAACTTCCTGTATTTGTTGAAAACACGACTTTTTTATTAATGTACGCTACAATCTTTTTAATATTGATGTCTCTAGGGATTGCCTTAACTCGTTTTAAAGTCTTTTATTTTAAGAAAGCATTAATTTCATCTATTGGAAGAATTATACTAGGCCCCATTGTTGGTTTTTTAATAATCAGATATTTTGATCTTTCTGGATTTGCTGCTGGAGTCTTATTAATTCAATGCTCAATGCCTAGTGCGGTTCTTAATTATCTTGTAGCCTCAATTTATTCACCAAAAAAGATTGTTGATAGTGTTGCCAGTATGATCGTTGTCTCAACGGTGATGTCTTTTATTACTATCCCAATAGTTGTATTCTTTGCTTTAAAGTACTTCAATTAAACTGTATCAATTGGCTTATGAAAGCCATTACTTTTAGCTTATTAGGTTGGATGATACTTCCAGTAATGGATGGATTTGCAAAGTATTTAAGTGCAGATCTTCCAGTTCTACAAATAACATGGGCTAGATATTTTTTTACTGTAGCTTTTATACTTCCAATAATGTTTTTCTTTTATAATAAGCAACTTGCTTGGTCAGATAAACCTAAATTACAAATTCTCAGAGGTCTTATCTTGCTTTGTGCTAACATTTGTTTTTTCTATGCCATATCAATAATCTCTTTAGCTAAAGCATTAACATTGGCTTTTGTAGCCCCATTAATAGTTACTGCATTTTCACCCATGTTGTTAGGTGAGAAGGTAGGTGTTAGAAGATGGACAGCTGTAATAATTGGTTTTATTGGATCATTAGTTGTTATTAGACCTGGTTTTCTTGAAATCAATCTTGCTAGTTTAGCTGCTTTAGGAACAGGTATAATGTACGGTTTTTATCTGATAATTACTCGTAAGCTTAGCACTTCGGATAATCCATTATTGACTCTTTTGCTAACCGGTTTAGTTGGTGGAGTGATTGTTTCATTCGTAGTTCCATTTATTTGGGTTAAACCAACGTTAAATCAGTGGTCAATGATGGCAGGAATAGGTGTATTTGCCTGTATTGGACATTTATTCCTCATATTATCCCTGAAATACGCTGATGCTTCTAAATTAGCTCCTTTAGGCTATACTGAGATAATTCCTAACGTAATTATTGGTTATTATTTCTTTGGTAATTTCCCAGATAATTGGACTTTTCTTGGTTTGTTCATAATCGTAATTAGTGGTATTTATATTTCTAGGAGAGAAGTTGCTATTAAAAAAAATTAATATGTAACATATATTTACCAATACTTAATAATATAGATTAATTTAATGACTTAAATATATGTAATTATTGAATATTATTAGACTCTTAAACAATAATATTATTTAGATTAATTATAAATAATAATTATGGAAATAATAACTTATTTCAGTTCTTGTCTTAATTTTAATAATTTTAAGCTTAATTATTTCTAAATAGGGAAAAGTAAAAAAAAAGTATTGTATACCAACACTTTTAAGCACTATAGAAAAAATTAATTTTAAAGCTTTCATTGAAATATTGAATACGGTGTAAAGAAACGTTTAAAATTAGGCTTTTTTGCCACTAAATAAAATTGTTGATATTATTCACTACTAGAGCAATGCAGTCTGAGAATATAGCTTTTAAAGCTCCATAGAGCACCTTTTTTTAAATGAAAGCCAATTTATAGTACAACTGAAGGATGCATTATGTAATTTATAGTGATTTAAGATAATATCAATTAAAAGCATTTATTACCAACCTTTCTAGAGTGTTTAATAGGTTAAAAATACTATTTTATAAAAATATTTTCAGATCTCAATAAACTTCGTTTTTGAGAGATTCCACCTTTTCCAGAATATCCGCCGAGGCTTCCATCTGATCTAATCACCCGATGACAGGGTATTTTGGGAGGATAGGGGTTTTTACCCACCGCATTAGCGACAGCTCTGAATGCCTTAGGTTTTCCAATAGCTTTAGCAACTTCAAGGTAGGTTTTGACTTTACCCTTGGGTATTTTCTTCAAGTAATTCCAGACTTTTAGCTGAAACTTAGTCCCCTTTAAGTTCATAGAGTTCAAATCCTGTGTTATTGGCTATTTTGTCGTATAATTTCTTAGCATTTTTATTGGAAGAGTGGGTGATCCAACGAATTCCATTCCAATTATTGGCTTTAGATAAGGATTTTAGATGACTAATGAGTTTCTGAGCTATTTTTTGACCTCTAAAATCTGGCTCTACAAATAAATCGTCTAAAAAACCAATATATTGGCCCTTAATTGGTCTGGGCATTGTTCTATAATGAGCAATTCCAACAATTTTATCGTCTAATTCAAAGCAAATACCATTAACAATATGGCTTTCATCCTGGATCCAGGTCCAAAGAGTGTCTAAAATTCCTGTATTCATTGGGACTTTATAGAATTCGGCATAACTATTGTATAATTTAGCCCAATTTACTTTATCTTTTTGGTCTAATTTTCTAATCATTCACATTAATTATATATTTTAAATTGTTGAATTAAATAGATTATTTTAACTATTTAATTAGAAGATTTTATAGCATCAGCTATCTCGCTTAAGCCATATTTTACCATATTATAATCTTCTTGATCCATTGCAGCGTAAGCCGATGTGATCAATTGATCTTTAAACAAAATTCCAAACATTAAAAAAGCTATTACTGTTAAAATTGATTTACTATAATTGTCCATGTTATTTTCTTTTTTTTATTTTTTATTTAGATTATTTGTTTGACTTATAAAATCACTTAATATATTACTAACGATAATTAATGGTTATCAATAGTAATATACATGAATGATATTATAACAGATATAACAGCTTTGCAGGAAGAAACTTTGTTGAATTTACAAAGCAGTAAGGCTTTTAATACTGTTAGAGCTTATAAATCTGACTTTAAAGATTTTGAATTGTTTTGTGCTCAAAATGGATTTAAATCTTTACCGTCTGAACCAAAAATAGTTTCATTGTATTTAACATATTTATCTACAAAAGGATCAAAAACCAGTACTTTAAAGCGAAGGTTAGTATCAATTGGAGTCATTCACAAGTTTAAGGGACACTATTTAGATACAAAACACCCTTTAATAATTGAAAACATAATGGGTATAAAAAGAAGAAAAGGTAGCATTCAAAGAGGTAAAAAACCTATATTAATCAGTAATTTAAAACAACTAATTGACGTAATAGATCAACAAGATAGGGAAGAAATTAAGAAATTAAGGGACAGATCTATAATATTAATTGGTTTTTCAGGGGGATTTCGAAGAAATGAGATAGTCTCATTAGACTATCATGATTTAGATTTTGTTCCTGAGGGCTTAAAAATTAATATCAGAAGATCCAAGACAGATCAATTTGGTGAAGGGACGGTTAAAGCACTACCCTACTTTGATAGTTCTAAGTATTGCCCAGTTGTTTCATTAAAAAATTGGATAGGTATATCTAAAATTAGATCTGGCTCTTTGTTTAGGAGATTTTCAAAAGGTTCAAAACTTTCAGCAAATAGGTTAACAGATCAAACAGTTGCCCTCCTTATTAAAGAGTATTTAAAATTAGCAGGCATAGATAATAAAGATTATTCAGGTCATAGCCTAAGATCTGGATTTGCAACATCAGCAGCAGAGTCAGGTGCTGATGAAAGAAGTATTATGGAAATGACAGGTCATAAATCAACAGAGATGGTCAGAAGATATATTAAAGAAGCGAATTTATTTAAAAACAATGCTTTAAATAAAATTAAGATTTAATTGTTTTAGAGATTTTAAATAATATAAATTTAAATATCCCATAAATTCTAAATATATTTTGAAAAAATTTAATTTTATTTAGAGTCAAAAGATATATCAAGGAATTCAAAAAATATTCAAAACCCCTTAAATAAAAATGTAATATTGCATGATTATTCTTATTAAAATAATACATTTGTGAAAAAATAAAATTTGAAGAAGTATAAAAAAGATATTTGATAGATTTTGATGAATAGTCTTGATTTAAATGATTACAAAATGCATCATTAGTTAAAATTATCTTTAAGTTTTTTTTAATAACGCGGTCGCATAAATCAACATCTTCAAAAAAAAGAAAAAAATTAGTATCAAAAAATCCAATCTTTCTAATCAAAGCAGTGTTAAAAAAAAGAGGAGCTCCCCAAATACATCTTGGTGAGATATCTCCAGAAGGTTTAACCTCGTTAAGAAAGTTGAATATTTTCTTTTCTAATGAATTACGTTTAATTTTACGATTAAAAGGATGGATAAAATAATTAGCAATATATTCATTTTTTTGGTTTAAATGTAAAGGGGTTAAAAGCCCAATATTAGAATAACGTAAAAATATGTCTTTAAGCTTAAGGATGTTAAATTCATTAATGAATGTATCTGGATTTAAATAAAGGGTATATTTTGTGTTAACAAGTTTTAACCCAATTTGTGCACCACTACCCTCACCTAAATTTATATCTTGTTTTTCATATTTTACGTTAGTAAATGAACAAATTTTATTTTTGAGAAAACTATCTTTAAAATTATCAATGATAATAACTTTAAAGTTATTTAAATTAGATAGATTTTTTAAAATAATATCATCACATTTATAAGCAACTATTATTATTGTTATTTCATCATTAGTCATGAAATTATTTTTAATAAATTGTTTGAACAATCGGACCAGGTATAGGAACCCCTTAGTTTAATTAAATTTGATCTAATATCATTCCAAATCTTATTATTTTTAAATAATTCTATGGTGAAGTGTGCAAATTCATCCTCATTTTTTGCTACAAAACCTGTATTTCCATGATTTACTCTTTCATATAAAGATCCTATCCCCATAGTTACAATGGGTATGCATAATTCACGAGCCTCTTCTGCAGCTAAACAAAATAGCTCAGCTTTATGACCTGGCACAAGAAATATTCTGCTTTTTAAAAGATCATTTATTAAATCGTTTTGTAATTTCATTTTTCTTTCAATAATATTAAATTTAGTATCTTTATTGTTATTAGGAGTTATCAATAACTTAGCATTATTGTGATTAGGAAAAATTTTTTCCTTCCATATTTTAATAAGTAAATCAGAATTTCTGTCTGGTCGTGAGGTAAAAATTGCTTGATTGCAATCAACATTATCAAATAATTTACTTTTTAAAAAAATATTATCAACAGCTAAACTCAAAATAGACGCACCAAATAATGTAGTTAATTTAGACCTATTTCTTTTATGGTATTCTCCAATTAATATATAATGAGGTTTATGTTTAATATAAGAAATCATTTGTTTTTTTCTTATGAATTTTTCAATTGTTTGTAAGCTATAAGATAAAACAAATTTTTTTTTTGCTTTAATATTATTAAATAAATTAGCATCTGCATTACTTATAGCTATATCAAATTCAATATTATCAACTTTAATATTATCTAAATTTTTCCAATTATCTGTAACGTCATTATTAAGACAATTGTTATAAACAATTACATCATGACCTTTTGCTTTTAATTCATTGGATAAATTAATTAATATTGTTTCTGCACCTCTTAGTTTAGGAGAATAGATATCTTTATATGAGTATTGGAATCTGGTATTATCTAAAAAGCAAATTTTCACAAATATTTGTTTATTCTATTTAATGATTTATTAATATCTTTCTTTAAAAAAACAAAATCCATTTTCATATTACCATACCATTCTGAAAAACTTATCTTAACCGGATGATAATCAAAATTTGACAATTGATAATTAAATAAATTAATAGACTTTTTATTTAAAAAATAACGTATATTTGTAACTAAGCCATGTGGCGAAATACATTTGTCTGCAGTATTTATAATAATAAATAATTCTTTTGCATTTATTTTGTTTAAAAAATAAATTTTATTATTATTAAGTTTAATTATTTTATTTGTATTTAGATCAATAACAGAAAAATTATTGATAAAAAAATCATTATAACTGTTTTTTTCTATATCAGATGAAAATAAAACATTTTCATATTTGGAAGACAGCAATTCAATTATTTTTGAAAATTCATTAATCCCCCAACCAAAATCTTCAAAAAATTTTTTTTTAAATTGTATATAAATGAATTTATTGGGGATCATTTTTCTATGAACATCCATAATACTAGGAATAGATAGGTTCTGATATTTATAATCAACATCAATACTTTTATCAAGCAGATCTAATTGTAAATCACGTGACGGTTTTTTGTTTTTTATTTTATACCTAGAAATTTCAACATAATTACTAAGTAATTTTCTTAAATAAAGCGGTGGCCTATTTCTTTTATGGCCATTAATTGTTACAGCATAAAATTTTATCTTTCTAAATATTAATGGCAAGTAAAAATAAAAGTTTTTAGGAGCCAAAATATACACATAGTCGGTATTTGATTTATATAAAAAAAAAATCAATCTAACTTTATCGATGATAGATAAGTTGTAATTAATTTTTCTGATCTTAAATAAGTTAAATAAAAATTTAAAACCAAAATTTAATTCTGATAAAAAAATTGTGATATTTTCGTATTCATTTCTGAGTGAAGAAATTAATTTTAATGAAATAAAAAGATCACCACCTCTATCATTCTTAAAAATGACAATTTTTTTATTTGAATTCATAATTAATTTACTGATTTATTTTATTATACGAATATTTATACTTTTATTGAATCGTTAATTTCTGATTTAATTTTAGATTCAAATTCCCTTAGTCTTTTCCAAACTGATATAAATTCAACTATAGTAGACCAACTTTTAACCAAATATTGTAGCGAACCTTCTACACGTCCAAATGCTCTTGTTATTTGCTGAACAAATCCAAGTGTTATTGCACCAGTAACAATTGTTGGTGCTAAAGCTAAATATGGAACTATGACCATACCCTGAAAATAACTCCATTTAACTGTATTAAAATATAAATAATGAAAATAAGATTTATAATGTATTCCTCTTACCCTATTGTATAATTGTCCTATAGTTGGTGGTGCTGCTCTAATTGGATCTTCTTCACCTAGCACTAGTTCTTTTCTGTAGCTCGCTTCTTCTTTTTGTATATTATATTCTATACCTGGTAATTTTATTCCAACAGTCGCCAATACTAAAGTTCCTCCTAAAGCTGAAATTATAGCTACCCACACTAAAGCGTGATCTACTTCACCAATCCACGGCAATACATCTATTTGCATAGATAAACCCCAAAGGATAGGTGTGAAAGCTATTAATGTCATTATACTATCAAGTAAACCAGTACCAAGGCCTTCCATAATTCTAGCAAATTTTAAAGTATCTTCTTGGACACGTTGTGATGCACCTTCAGTTAATCGAGCCTTTGACCATTGTTCATGATAATAATTAGCCATAGATGTTCTCCAACGAAAAACCCAATGACTTGTAAAAAAACCTGTGAATACTGCAATCACAATCCATAATGCAGCAATTTTTGCAAACGTAAATAGATAACCTATAAATTCAGTTTCACTAACAGAATTTGGAGTAGTTAGAGCTTTTTGTAATGTGTCATAAAACTCTCCAAACCATTCATTAATTTTAACATCTAATTGAACTTGATACCAAGTTGAAATCAAAATAAATATTGAACCCAATATACTCCAAGTAAACCAAGTTTTTGTTGTAAAAAATTTAAACATTATTTTATAAAATTATCTGCATAGGATTTTTTAACTGTTTTTCTTTCATTTACTTCTATTAGATCATATTGAATTTTATTTTTTTTTGCATACTCAATAGCTAATTGTTTTGTTGAAAATTCTAGTTTTAATTCAGATAAAGTATCAGTAGAACTCTCCCACCCCATCAATGGATTAATTCCAGTATCCTTAGTTTTGAACTCTAATAACCATTTATTTAATTTACCACGACCAGATTGCATAGCTGTCTTTGTTGGTTTATAAATTTTAGCTTTTTTCATAATATTGGTCGGGGCGGCAGGATTTGAACCTGCGACCCTCTGGTCCCAAACCAGATGCGCTACCAGGCTGCGCTACGCCCCGAATACGGCTACTATTACAGTACATATAGATAATTTAAAAGCATAATCATGATAAAAGTCAGAAGATTTTATAAAATTTTTGGGATATAAGAAATTATGATCGTTTCATGCATAAAATGTAATAAAAAATTTGATGTTTTAGATAAACTGATTCCAGAATCTGGAAGAATTCTTCAATGTGGTTCATGTTTGCATCAGTGGCACTATGTTCCAATTATACCGCTTATTAAAGAAGTCTCTAAAAATGCAACTGAAGATAAATTTGAAAATAAAGAACCTGTTATCTTTGATGATTCTAATAAAGAGAAAATAGCAAATTATAAAAGAAAAAATATATATAATAAAAAAAAAATTTTAGATAAAAAAAAAATAAATTTAAATAAAGAAAAGAAAGTAAAATTTCTTGATTTACTAATAGTTGGAATCATTACATTTATAGCTTTAATAATTGTAATAGACACATTCAGAATTGAATTATCAAAAATTATACCAAACGTTGATATGTATCTTTATAGCTTTTATGAAACTTTAAAAGATAGTTATTTATTTATTATCAATTTAATAAAATAATGATTAATCATATAACTTCACCATTTAAGTGGTTTTTTAAACTAGAAGCTGCAAGTGGATTAGTTTTATTAATAAGCGCTGTAATAGCTTTGATAATAAGTAATTCAAATTTTTCTCATTTTTATTTTGATACTCTTTCAAATTATTTATTTATTGGAATCAATAACTTCGGAATGAAACTAAGTGTATTACACTGGATTAACGATGCATTAATGGCAATTTTTTTCTTTTTTGTAACACTGGAAATCAAAAGAGAATTTATAGAAGGTGAATTGTCATCACCAAAACAAGCTTTATTACCAATAATAGCAGCAGTAGGTGGTATGCTAGTACCTGCACTTTTTTACATTTATATAAACTTTAATTCACCTGAAACACTTAATGGCTGGGCCATACCTTCAGCTACAGATATAGCTTTTTCTCTAGGAGTACTATCATTACTTGGCTCAAGAGTGCCAATATCCTTAAAAGTTTTTTTAACAGCATTAGCAATAATAGATGATTTGGGGGCTATAGTTATTATTGCTTTTTTTTATTCAGGTGATTTAAGTATTAAATATCTGTCATTGATATTAATTACTTTTATTTTTTTATTATTGTTAAATAAATTTAATATTAAAAAATTTATACCTTATTTGTTATTAGGGTTATTCATGTGGTTTTTTACACATGAGTCTGGTATACATGCAACAATCTCTGGTGTATTGTTGGCAACAGTAATACCACACAGAAAAAAACAAAAAGGTTTTTCACTATTAACTAAAATAGAACATAATATTAGCCCTTATGTTGCTTTTGGAATAATGCCACTTTTTGCCTTAGCTAATGCGGGGGTTTCTTTAGAGGGTCTAAACTTTAACTCGTTACTAATGCCAGTACCCTTAGGTATAGTTTTGGGACTTTTTTTAGGTAAACAAATTGGTGTTTTTGTATTTTCAATTATTGCCATTAAATTAAAAATTGCACAAATGCCAAGTAATGCAAATTGGTTAAATTTTTATGCCGTTGGTATATTAACTGGAATAGGATTTACTATGAGTTTATTTGTAGGAAATTTAGCTTTTGTTAATGATATCGAGTATATAGATGGAGTTAAAATTGGTGTTTTGGCAGGATCTCTTTTATCAACAGTTTTTGGTTATATACTTTTATTAATTGCTCCACGTAGATGAAATTTAATTATGAAAAAAACTCTATTAATAATAACAATGATTTTATCAATGTTTCCCTTTAAAAATAAAGTTGAAGCACAGTACGAAAAACTTTTTTTTGATTTGAGTATAAAAGATATTGATGGACAAACTATAAATTTATCTAAATATAATAATAAAGCAGTATTATTAGTAAATGTTGCTAGTAAATGTGGATTTACAAAACAGTATACTAACCTACAAAAATTATGGGACAGTTATAAAGGCAAAGGTTTAATTGTCTTGGGTATTCCATCTAATCAATTTGGCGGTCAAGAACCTGGTACAAATGAAGAGATTAAAAAATTTTGTACAGTCAATTTTAACATTACATTTCCCATGACTGATAAAGTCGAAGTTAAAGGTGATAAAGCCCATGAAATCTATAAATGGGCTAAAAAAAATTATGGAAAATCTACTATCCCAAAGTGGAATTTTCATAAAATTTTAATTAACAAAGAAGGGAAAATACAAAATACATTTTCATCATTCACCGAACCAACTTCAAAAAAAATTACTAAAGAAATTGAAAAAATATTAAATTAATAGTTAGTTTTTATTTATAATTCTATTTTGAATATATTTCTTAAGATCAATTTTGCCAAAATATTTATAAACTTTATTTGATAGATTCATATTGGTTAAAGCAGACGCGAATCTCTCCCCTCTTCTTTTAGGGTAATATTTAATTTTAGTGTTAAACATTCTAGCAACTTCTACAATTGAATAACTTTTTCTGTTAGCAATGCTATAATGTCTGCAAAGTTTTTTTTTCCATGCTAAATAACAAATTTCAACGGTATCGTATATATGTGTGAATCTTCTTGTTTGATTTCCTGGTCTTACCACAGGTAAAGGTTTTTTAGATGTAAAATGATCCTCAAAAATACCGATAACAGTTGACATATCACCCTTACATATTTGTGAAGGTCCATAAACATTGTAAAAATAAATTACTTCATATTTAAAATTAAACCATTTTTTTAAATTTTCTAATAATTCTAAATTTTTTGTTTTGGTAAAGGCGTACGGTGATAAATTTTTATCATTTCCTTTATTACCAAGAGAAGCTGAAGTTGCAGAATAAATAAGTTTAATTTTATTTTTAAGACAATAATTAAATACAACATTAGTTCCAATTGAGTTTGAATTTATACACTCATTCATTTTTAAAAAACTCTGATAAATTCTAGCAAATTCACCAAAATGAAATATAGAATTAATTAAGTTTGGTTTCTTTAATATCAGAAAAATATTTTTAGTATCACCCTTAATGTATTTGACTCTTTTATTTTTAATATGATTTTTTTTAAAACCTGAAGAATAATTATCAATACTAATAATTTTATACTTAGTTTTTTTTAATAGTAAGTTAATTAAATTAGTACCAACAAAACCTGCTCCTCCTGTAACTATAATTATATTTTTTTTCATCTTATATTTTAAAAGTCATTCCATCGAATGCAGGTATTACATTCTTAGGTAAAAATTTCAATATCTTATTATAATCAATATCTGAATGTAAATTTGTAAGAATAGTTTTTTTAGGTTTTATCTCTTTAACCAGTTCTAAAACATTTTCAAGATTAAAATGTGAAGAGTGGTATTTAAACCGAAGACAATCTATAACTAAATAATCTAATTTAAAAAAAAATTGTAAATCATTCTTATAAATTAAATCAACATCACTAGCATAAGCGCATTTTTTGTTAATTATAAAGCTTTGAGATTCAATATTGCCATGTTTAACAGTTATGGTATTAAACAATAAACCATCTACTATCATTTTTTTTTTTAATAACATTAAATTAAGTATTGCTGGATAATCTCTTTCATTTTCAAAACAATATGAAAAATTATTTCTTAAATATGTATATGTTAATTTATCAGCATAGACTGGAATTTTTTTTTTATTTTTAATATAAAATGCTCTCAGATCATTTATTCCATGGGTTTGATCTGCATGTAGATGTGAGTAAAGAACAATATCAATAGTTTTTATCTTATTTTTTAACATTTGAAATCTTAAATCTGGGGATGTATCAATTAAAATATTTTTATTTTTAGTACTTATTAAAGCACTACATCTAGTTCTATAATTTTTTTTTTCATTAGCATTACATTCGCCCCAATATCCGTCAACTCTTGGTACACCCATGGAACTACCACATCCTAATATGATAAATTTACTGGTCATTAATTTTTAAAAAGTAAATTAAAATTATTTGAAGTAATTTTATTAATTTCTGTAAAGCTTAATTTTTTAATTTCAGCTAATTTAAGAGCTGTGTATTTTATGTAACTAGGTTCATTTTTCTTGCCTCTCATTGGTATAGGAGCCAAAAAAGGACTATCAGTCTCAATAAGTAATTTTTCAACAGGTAAAAAACTAAAAGTATTTTGTAATTCAACACTATTTTTGAAAGTAATAATTCCACTTGCTGAAAAAAATGCATTTAAAGAAAGTAAATTATTAGCAAATTTTGTCGAACCAGTAAAACAGTGCATTAATATTTTAGGATTATATTTTTTATATTCATTTAGGATTTCATAAGTTTCAACTTCAGCATTTCTTGAATGAACAATTATAGGGAGATTTAAATCAATCGCTGCTTCTATATGATTAATAAAACTAGAGATTTGTATTTTTTTAATACTATGATTATAGTAGAAATCTAGACCAGTCTCTCCTACTCCAATAATTTTTTTATTATTTTTTATATTATCCAATATTAGTTCTTTTGAAGCTTTGTTTTTTTCACATTCATGTGGATGAATACCATAAGTTCCATATATAATTGGATCTAATTTTACAATTGCAATAATTTTATTAAAGCTATCAAAAGTTGTGCATATAGTAAGTAATTTAGTTACTCCTATATTTTTAGATCTTGTAATAACTTCACTTATATTTGCATACAAAGGTTCGTGATCTAAGTGACAATGAGAATCAATCATTTTTTTTTTCTATTTTTTTAAATAAAATATCAATTTTATTAATCTTATTCTTGGCTTTTAAATAATCATGATTTGTTATTGATGAAAAATTAATATCACTTTCACTTAATTCAAAAATTTTTAGAGTTTTAATTATTGTGTTAGGAATAATTGGAAAAAGCAGAGTTGAAATTTTTCTAATTAGTTCTAAAGAAGTATAAACTATAGTATTAAGTCTTTCTGGTTCATTTTTTTTTTTCCAAGGTGCTTGGTCATTAAAATATTTATTTGCTTCAAATAAAGAATTAATAATGAAACTGACATAAAAATTTAAATTTTGTTGATTCATTTCTTTTCTAATCAAGTTAATATTAGTAGTAAATTTATTTAATAATCTTAAATCATCATTATTGAATTCACTCCGTATTGGCACTAATGAGGAGCAGTTTTTTTCGTTAAAAGCAGTCACTCTTTGACACAAATTACCAAAATTATTAGCTAAATCACTATTAATACAATTCTCAAGTCTATCTTTAGAGATACTTCCGTCATTGCCAAAAGACACGTCTTTTACCAAATAATATCTTAATGGATCTAATCCATACTCATTAATGATTTCAAGAGGATCTAATATATTCCCTTTAGATTTTGACATTTTTTCCTCATCAGACAATATCCATCCATGACTAAAAATTCTTTGAGGTAAAGGGATTTTAGCAGCTAATAAAAAAGCTGGCCAATAAACAGCATGAAATCTTAAAATATCTTTTCCAATTAAATGAATATTTGCCGGCCAATAATTCTTATACAAATTATTATTTATATCAGGATAATTTAAAGCACTTAAATAATTAGTTAATGCATCTAACCATACATATATAACATGATCTTTATTATTTGGAACTTTAATACCCCAGGAAAAAGATTTCCTACTGATTGATAAATCTTTTAAACCACTTTTTACAAAACTTAATACTTCATTTTTCCTTGCGGCAGGAAGTATAAAATCAGGATTTTGTTCATAATAATCAATAAGTTTATCTTGCCATTTTGATAATCTAAAAAAATATGACTCCTCTTCAACCCACTCAACAAATGAACCTGAAGTTAAAGATATTTTTTTATTATTTTTGGTTGTGATTTCATTTTCTGAATAAAAGGCTTCATCTGAAACAGAATACCATCCAGAATATTTAGATAGATAAATATCGTCATTTTTTTCTAATAAATTCCATAAATATTGAACTGACTTTTTGTGACGATCTTCAGTAGTTCTAATGAAATCTGTATTAGATAAATTTAAAATTTTAGATAAATCTTTAAAAGTTTTGCTTATTTCGTCACAAAAAATTAATGGCTCCATATTTTTTTTTTCTGCAGCTCTTTGTATTTTTAATCCATGTTCATCTGTACCCGTTAAAAAATGAACATTATAGCCATCAATTTTTTTGAAACGGGCAAAAACATCTGCAATTATATTAGAATAAGCATGACCCATATGAGGTTTTGCAGAAGGGTAATATATCGGAGTTGTTATGTAAAAATTTTTATCCATTAAGTATACTTGTTTTAAATTCAATAAAAAAACTTTCTTGATCAAGATTATATTTATGCATGTTGTGAATCTTTTTGATAAATTTATTATAAAGATAGTAAACTTTTGTTGAATTATTTTGATTTAATAAATTTAGTAAATAAAATTCTATATATTGATATATACAGCGATTAA
>Ga0209709_10001152_pt1 | contig 24676 bp, 20 predicted proteins | sample ArcticOcean_MG_C_2_FD_187435 | JGI IMG/M metagenome (GOLD analysis project Ga0209709, IMG submission 187435) | Marine microbial communities from western Arctic Ocean - ArcticOcean_MG_CB4_136 (SPAdes) (version 2) | ecosystem: Environmental > Aquatic > Marine > Oceanic | place: Arctic Ocean...
TTTTATTCGCCTGTAACCGGTTGAATATTCTGAGATGAAGAACGCGGACTACTTCGATTCAGACGCTACCCTTCCAAACATCTCAGGACGATAAGCAAAAGTACCATCATAGGCTGGATTAATTATGGCTAACACGAATACTCTGATAGTTGGCAGTGTTCTATTGATTGGCGGTATTCTTACAATCCCAATTCTGATTGGTCTTTTTTGCGCACCAGCAGGATGCTTAGTGATGTTGATAGGTCTTATATCGTCAAACCCAATTACTCAACAACATGTTGCCTATGTTCAACAATCACCTCGATATTAGTTACTGATGGGTCAATTCAAATAACCATCTGAATGTATTTTCTGTTTGAATGGTCCTGATGAAGGAGAAATAATTTCGAGAGTCAAAGGCGACATGACTCTCAAGGTTAGAATAGGGGAAAAGCATTACACGAATAATTCCCCTATTCCTTTTATGTGCGAAGTCTTCGTCTCTCGGGAATTTGAAAATCCACTACATAATGATTATATTGATGAACCACTGTGGGTGGTGCTTGAAATCAATGAGATAACTAACGAGAAGTTCTTATTTCATACTGAAGATCACACCTACGAGTTATTAGGGGAAAGTGGTTATGATGATTATTATTTATATTCGCTTCAACCACAATTTCTAATCGGCAGAATGAAATCGATGAATTTGCCTAGAAATGTTATCAGCACCATTTTTTCAGTTGTAACTGGTATTTCCGTACACTATCCGATAATAATGGATCGTGCATGACGCTTTTATCAATATTTTAATAAATCCAAGGAACAATGTAAAATCCAATTTTTGAATACCTTTTTGAAACCCTTGAAGAGTTTTTTAACATATACAATTAACCGATTATGGTTAACTAAAATAATAACTTTTTATTTAGAACTTAATTTTTTGAAATCGTTAAAGAAAGATAATTTCACTATCCTCGTTATAAAAGAACGGGAAGGAGGTTTTGCCCCCCCTTTATATAGTATTCAACAATGTATTACTGAGTGAAAGGCGTAAATCGGGCTGGTGCAACATTGAAGTATGATTCAGAAATGAATCGCTCGTAGCCTTTCACTCACCTTTCAGATCAAAGTATATTCTAATTGTTTTACGTGTCAATTAATGGGTTGTTGCATAATACCCTTGTATTCAGATTATCCAAACTAATGGGTTTGCAGTGGGTCATATACAACGCTACCCATTGAAAGAACGGGTGTGCAAAGGAATAGGGCCTTTTATCGCTGATAAGTTGAATGCTCTTGGCATCTACACGTTTGATCAAGTGAGCAATATGACGCCTAAGATTGAAGAAGAAGTTAACTAAGCAATCGAATTTTTCTCAGGACGTATCAAGCGTGATGGCTGGGTAGATCAAGCTAAAGAATTATCAAAGAACTGAGGCATGAATGCGATGAGGTTTCTCGATGTATTCTTTGACGAATGCGCTGGGAGCAGAATTATTTGCCGAAATGATGATGGAAAGCAATATGTTGAGGATATTCGTAATAATCAAAAGGGTCCAAGAAACAACATTCATCGAAAAGATGTCTATCTGTGATTAATAGAACAATGAACAAACAAATCTATTCAGATAAGTTGGAAGGGGATGCAGTTGGTCTGTCAAATGCTACTCAATAATTCATTCTAAACACATGGTGGCCTAGTGTATTCAACCTAGTAATAAATATAAAAATGTATTTTCCAATTCAAACAAGTTCTAGAATATTATGATTTTTTATTGAATCGAGGGATAAGAGCAGGAGTATTATCTCTATATTTTTGATATTCTGGATCATCTCCCCACTTTTCTAAAGATCGTTTATCGAGTATTGGGATTCCACTGACTTTCGTTAGGAGGAGATAAATGAATATTGGTGAAATCCAAGCAACTCTTTCTAGTCCTGTAAAGCAAGCAATTCCAAAGAAGGCGATTCCAGTCCATAGAAGAATTTCCCCTAAGTAGTTAGGATGCCTGCAGTAAGACCACAAACCACTATCTATCCATTGGCCTTGATTATTAGATTCTGTATTGAATACTGTTTTTTGGTTATCTGCTATGGTTTCAATACCAAATCCTAGTATCCATATTGAAAATCCGATACCGTCCCATATCCCTAATCCAGGTGCTGAATCTGCTTGACTATTGATTACAATAACTACTATCATTGTTAGGAAAACCCACAGTCCTTGAACAGTCCATGGTACAAGAAACCGAATAGGCGATGTTTTGAGTTGATCAAAGCGTCCATCTTTTCCAGTTCGATGAATACGACGATAAAGAAAACTAGACAGGCGCAAAGACCAGAGGACAACAAGTAAACTGACGATTAATTCTCTCATACTTGGAGGTTCGGACTGTGATCCTGCCCAGAGGCTGAATCCTACTACTGTGAGATACGTTAAGCCACCCGTTAAATCATAGAAGCGTTCAGTTTTTCCGATAGATGCAGGTATCCATGCTAACCATTGTATACCGATACAAATCACTGCACAATATAGTACAGCAGAGTATTGATTTAAAATGACTGAATTATTTCCAACAGCACTAACCATCAAAAAGATAATGATAAACACGGAAGTTACAACAATTGTTGTTAATCGCAAATCTTGACGAGTAGAATCCATTGCTATCACCTATTCTAGTATCATCATATTGTTAATGATTCTGCTTCCATCTAAGCGGGGGGGTACCCTTTGCTCATACGTCCAAGCAAAGGGGGGCCCATTGCAAAGTTAGGTGGAAATCAAAGGGTTAGCAGTGGGTCTTTTCAGTGCCTACCGACGAGTGAGTTTCTCACGCAAGAGGGTACAAAGGGTTCCACTTGTTTTTCCGGACGACATGGGTTTCGACGCACAAGACCCGGTCAGGGCTTTTGGCCCACGTGGCCGTCGACCGCTTGGAGTGTGGCCACCAGGGGTCCGGCGACGCGGAGCACGTGCCCGATGAGCCAGGCGTACAGCACGATCTCGAGCGTGGCATCCGGAATGGGGTCGCCAAACCAGACCCACAAGTTTAGCGGCAGGTGCCATAACGAGGAGTCCTGCGAGACTCCGGTTCCAGTGGCGGCGGGACGGGGAGCCGGGAGCGCATCGACTTCGGCAAATCCAGACCGAGATCAACGCAGGCGTGAGGACCAAGATCACCGCGGGCAGGAACATCACGAAGTGGTGCGTGAGCCACGCGTCGAACTCTTGCGGTGGCAGGGTCAACCAGTAGCCGCCAAGACCGATGCCGATCGCGAGCATGACGCCGGTGAGCGCGCCCGACCCGAGGATGGCCACGCGGCTTGCGAGGTCGATTTCGGTGATGCTGGACATGGGATGCGCTCCCTCGTGTGTTATTTCAAACCTTTCTCGTCATTATTCGTGGCAGTTCCGGAGGAAAAGAACCAAATCTGCAAAAAATCTCCCGAAACTGGAAAAATCAATTCAGTGGAGCTTGTGAATCGCGCTCGTGGGGGTCAAAAAGAAGCCACGCAGTGCTCGTAAACCCCCCACCAACCGTTTCGGAAAGGTTGCAAAGGGTTTTCGGATAGACCCTTCAACTCACCCATTCGGTTGGTTTGTCAGAAAACTTCTGTTGACGAAAGTGAAAATATATCCTATGAGTAAGAAGAGAGCGGCCATCTATATTAATTAACTTAGGTAAATAACACACACTATGAACCACACATTTAAGACCGTCCTGCTAAGTTTCCTCATGGCCACTCTTGGACTCTCAGTAGCAATTAATTCTTTGAATGAATCAACAGAACTTACAAATCTAGAACAGTTAGATGAACCACTCAATACCATCTTACCAATCGCGGATTTGAATGTGCCTGGTTTCCAAGAAGGTTCGATATTTACCGATGCGACTCTTTCCTCTGGACACCGTCATACCTGTATGATCTTAGACAACGGTTCTGTTTCTTGTTGGGGAGACAATACCAACGGGGCACTGGGTCGCCCAAACCCGAGTTCAGGTTGGAATTTTATAACAACAACGCCAGTTTTAACCAGTAGTTTTGGAGCCGGTCGAACAGCGGTTGCAATTTCTGCAGGAGGCGCTCACACCTGTGCCATTCTTGACAACGGCTCAGTTTCTTGTTGGGGAGATGGGGGTTATGGCAGACTGGGTAACGGTGGCACCTCAAAACAATTCACACCGACTTTGACAAGCAGCCTCGGTCAAGGGCGCACAGCGGTTGCAATTTCTGCAGGAGGCGCTCACACCTGTGCCATTCTTGACAACGGCTCAGTTTCTTGTTGGGGAAATGGGGGTTATGGCAGACTGGGTAACGGAGGAACCTCAAACCAACTCACACCGACTTTGACAAGCAGCCTTGGTCAAGGGCGCACAGCGGTTGCAATTTCTGCAGGATCGTTACACACCTGTGCCCTGCTAGACAATGGTTTAGTATCCTGTTGGGGGTATGGAGGAAGTGGGCAACTAGGTACACAGACTGTAGATGAACTTACACCTACATTAAGCGGCAGCCTAGGAAACGGACGAACAGCAATTGCTCTCTCTTCTGGTAGCTACCACACCTGCGCCATCCTTGACAATGGTTCAGTATCCTGTTGGGGAAGTATTGCTGGTACTGATGGCGCTTATGCAACACCTACCTTAACTGGTAGCCTAGGAGTCGGACGAACAGCAATTGCACTTTCATCAGGATATACGTTCAGCTGCGTCATTCTTGACAACGGTTCTGTTTCTTGTTGGGGAGAAGGAGATAAGGGGCAAATAGGGAACGGATTCACATCTGATCAAACCACACCTACCTTGACCAGTAGTCTTGGAGCAGGCCGTACAGCAGTCGCTTTAGCTTCAAATGATGAACATACCTGCTCTATACTAGACGATGGTTTAGTATCCTGTTGGGGGTATGGAGGCTATGGTCAACTGGGTAACGGAGGCCAATCAACAAGTCAGACCGTGCCCGTCTTGACCAGTAGCTTTGGATCTTTCAGTACGGCTGCTCTGTCTGAACGAGATTTTAATGGCGATGGTATCTTAAACATATTTGAACAGACTCCACCATCTTTGGTTGACTGCAGTGTAGGTCAATATGGATATTACATGTGTGTTGATTCACCATCTGGGAAATATGTTCCCTCCTCTTCTGCAAGATATGCTACAGATTGTTCAGCAGGAACTTACAATTCAAACATAGGCTCGAATGCTTCGACTGACTGCCTTGATGCTGATGCAGGATACTATGTTGATATTTCAGCAGGAATTAGCCAGATTAGCCAAACTGCATGTTTAGCAGGTACATACAATCCAAATATAGGTTCGACTGCTTCGACTGACTGCCTTGATGCAGATGCAGGATACTATGTTGATCAAATTGGACAAATAAGTCAAACTGCTTGTTCAGCAGGAACTTACAATTCAAACATAGGCTCGAATGCTTCAACTGACTGCCTTGATGCTGATGCAGGATACTATGTTGATATTTCAGCTGGAATTGGCCAGATTAGCCAAACTGCATGTTTAGCAGGTACATACAATCCAAATACAGGCTCGAATGCTTCAACTGACTGCCTTGATGCTGATGCAGGATACTATGTTGATATTTCAGCTGGAATTGGCCAGATTAGCCAAACTGCATGTTTAGCAGGTACATACAATCCAAATACAGGTTCGATTGCTTCGACTGACTGCCTTGATGCAGATGCAGGATACTATGTTGATCAAATTGGACAAATAAGTCAAACTGCTTGTTCAGCAGGAACTTACAATTCAAACATAGGTTCGACTGCTTCAACTGACTGCCTTGATGCTGATGCTGGATACTATGTTGATCTTTCAGCAGGAATTAGCCAGATTAGCCAAACTGCATGTTTAGCAGGTACATACAATCCAAATACAGGCTCGAATGCTTCAACTGACTGCCTTGATGCAGATACAGGATACTATGTTGACATCTCTATGGGTATCGCACAAACTGCTCAAACGGCATGTTTAGCAGGTACATACAATCCAAATATAGGTTCGACTGCTTCGACTGACTGCCTTGATGCAGATGCAGGATACTATGTTGATCAAATTGGACAAATAAGTCAAACTGCTTGTTCAGCAGGAACTTACAATTCAAACATAGGCTCGAATGCTTCAACTGACTGCCTTGATGCTGATGCAGGATACTATGTTGATCTTTCAGCAGGAATTAGCCAGATTAGCCAAACTGCATGTTTAGCAGGTACATACAATCCAAATACAGGCTCGAATGCTTCAACTGACTGCCTTGATGCAGATACAGGATACTATGTTGACATCTCTATGGGTATCGCACAAACTGCTCAAACGGCATGTCCGTTGGGAACTTCAACGAACACTACGGGCAGCACATCTCTAAGTCAATGTCTTGATGACTTTGACGGTGATCTCATTCCTGATGAACTCGACAGTGATGATGATGACGATGGAACAGGTGACAATGCAGATACCGATGATGATGGAGATGGAGTTTTAGATACTGATGATGCTTTCCCGAATAATCCAAATGAAACAACCGATTCTGATGGCGATGGAGTCGGGGATAATGCTGACGTTTTTCCTAACGATGTCAACGAAACAATTGATTCAGATATGGATGGTGTAGGTGATAACGCTGACACATTCCCTAACGATGTCAACGAAACAATTGATTCAGATATGGATGGTGTAGGTGATAACGCTGACGCATTCCCTAACGATGCCAACGAAACAATGGATTCAGACATGGATGGTGTAGGTGAGAACACTGACGCATTCCCTAACGACGCCAACGAAACAATGGATTCAGACAACGATGGAACTGGCGATAATGCCGACACCGACGATGATGGAGATAACGTTCTAGATGCGAACGACGCCTTCCCACTCGACTCCTCAGAATCTGTTGATACTGATAACGACGGAACTGGTGACAATGCCGATACTGACGATGATGGAGATAGCGTTCTAGATGCAGACGATGCTTTCCCACTTGATTCAACTAAATCTAAAGATACTGTTTCCGATGAGGATTCATCGATTCCAGGATTTACAGGAATACTGGCAACACTTAGCTTGCTTGGTGCAGCATTTATTCGTCGTAATGAGTGAACGTGATCGTCGATAAGCAGGTTCTGATGTAGAGACCTCTGTAATCGAAAGTTCACGCGGCATCTCATGGGTTGATACAGAGAACCGACATATCATTTCCATGAAGTCGCAAGGGTTTTTGCAAACCCCTCATGACATTATGGATGAGTACAATGGGTGTTCAGTCCCCCAGTACACTGCCTACCCTCGTTATATCCCTCAATACAGAGGGGACCACTTTTGTTCGGATTCAGCCAATATCGCTGCACCGATTAACAACACCAGCAGTCCAATTACCATAACAACTTGTAAGAGATGTCTATGGTTAAAGGTTGTAAAGTTATTTTTCTAGTTCATAGCGTTCATACTTGTGAATACCTTTGCCTTGAATCCATATTCGTTTGAATTCAAAGCGTATTAGCATAGAGACTAGTCTGACAAATGTATTGAATGTCAGTATAGTCGCTGTAGAAAAACTTGGCCATCCGATAGAATTGAATTTTAGGTTTTGTAGCACTTTGGCCATCGCTGGATTTTTGGTACAGCAGAGAATTTTTTCATGGTTAATTTGCCCGATGGCCATCTCAATCAACTCTTTAGCAACTCCTTGATTTCTAAATTTTGAATCGACTAGAACAGTCGAGATTTCAATATGGTTGCCCACTTTCCGCATCTCTGTATATCCAATTAAATTACCATTGCGGTAAAGTTTTACACAATTTCCTGCAAGGTATTTTGCTTCATTTTTATCGCTTTTAGGAGGTCGAACTTCTAGTTCTTTTGACAGCATGGCTTTCAGCCACCGGACATCCTCCATGGTTGTAAGCCAAAGTGGGTACATAAAGGGATTATGCCGGTTTATTTCTTTGAGTCTCTAATCGACCAGTTCTTCCGTCTAAGTCCTTCTAGAGCAACACCGGTTAGAGAACCCCAGATTATTGGGTTTTCAATTTCAAGTAGGTAAATTACTGCCATCGCTAAAGCGGCTAAGATCCAATGATGAATCCATAAGCCCCTTGTACGTATATGGAATTTGGTATTTTCTGTAATGAATCTAACCAGTGCAAAGGTTATGATTAATGCCAGAGAGTATTGTGCGAATTCCAAAACATTCCCTCAGATTTGTGCATTACAGGTAGGGCAGATTTTCCAATCTGCTTGATTTGTAGAATTACAGTTTTGCCACATATTTGATTGAGTAGAACTGCTCATAATCACTTGTGACACAAACCTTGGAGATAGTATCAGCGTATTATGATAACTCAAAATAGACAGTCTAACTATTAACCCTCAACATAAACAAGGACTATGAAGAGATTTCACGCGTTATTATTTTGTCTACTTTTACTCAACGCATCCATGATAGGTTGTTTTGGAGAACAAGGTGATGATGATGATGATGAAGACGTAGAAGATAATGAACAGTCTGACTCAACAGATCAACAACCCTCGGTACCAGTCATAGTTGACCGAGGCGAGGTTTCACCTCCAACATTAATCGCTCCACAAGAGGGTTGGGAAGTTACAGATTATGCCCTTGCTTTTACTTGGCAACGTCAATCCTTTAATGCTGAAGAAGAGCAATCTGAAGAGGATTCATGGAGCATAGATTATTATCAATTACAAGTTTCTCAAGATTCAGATTTTAGCGATACTGCAATCGATATAGTGCATAATGCACCAGGTCTAGACCAAAGTAGAATTGAAGAAGGAGATGAATTTGATGAGGAGTCACTCGAGATAAAAGACATGCTGAAACATTGGACTGAGATGTCTTTCATGTCCAATGTCACATTGGATTCTGGGTCATGGTTTTGGCGCGTAAGAGCTGCTGACTTAGTTGACCAAAACTGGAGTGATGCTGTTTCTTTTACAATTACTAGTGATAATTCAAAGACTGCTCCAAATAGAGAGTTATCTCCTGAAAAGCCAATGTTTAGTTTCGATATGTATGATAGTGATGGTGGTGGCTGGGGCCATAATCCTGACTGGCAAGTATACTGGGACTTTTTCCCAGCAGATATCAAGCCATATGCGGTATTTGCAGTACCTCATGAAGGCTGGGGCGACTATAATAGTCCGGCCAAGGGCGAGAATGGAGAAGTGGTGAAATTCTCTCAATTCCTTCAGCCCTTAACCGATTTAGAGATTCCAGTGCTAATCAAGACAGGAGGTCCTGATGGAGATCCACAAAATTATCTGAGTACCACTGAGTTAGAAGATTTATACAAAAACAATCCTAATGTCCAAGGCGTAGTAACCGGAGAAAATACTTGGCAAGCAATCGATGGGTATGCCAATCCAGTGTATCGAGATTTCGAGGTATCATGGCTACAAAAAGTAATCGAAATAAGTGGCAAATATGGTAAATATGTTGTTGCAGGAGAGGGTTCTTACGCCTTTGCTTGGGACAAATACCTCGGTCAAGAAGAGCCTAGTAATAATCAATTAAATCCTGATGATTACCAATGGCTAAGTCCGCAATTATTGATTGATAATCCCGGCACTTTTATTCCAACAGCAAAGAGCAATATATTTTGGTCGCATCATCAAATGGATAGTGCAGTATTTGGTTCATCGATTGCAGGTTTAACTCAACACCATGGTGTTTGGGCAGAGGCATGGTTTTGGGGCGATGCAGGATACTCAAACGGAGTATTTGTTGAAGAGGTTGAAAATACTGCAGACTTTACTACAATGCCCCACACCACATGGCTCCAAACAATGCTCAAAGGTGTTGCTCGTGGAGCATCGGTTTACCATTTCGGTGGTGAATCGGGAGTTTCTGAAAACAGAGGGATATACGATGTCTCAAAAGATGCAATAGTTGATGATGATGGTGAGATATACATAGATGACTTTGGAAATGTAAACGGACATGAATATAGTTCTTTTTGGGACATGTATGGTCACGCAACCCTTGGATTCCAGAGATATATTATTCCATTTATACAAGCGGTCACAGGACATGATATGATTCCCTCAAAGCAACAGGTGATGGACAATATAAAAATCGCTGTAGACCCAGGCCCAGTTGAAAGTGATAAAGGTAATTTTGTCTGTTATGGTCATTATTCTTCACTATACAGATATACGTATGGAATCAATGATTTCCTTGAAGTAACCAGCGATACTGATGAAGGTGAAATCGAGGAGTCGACGTCTGGATGTCGCTATGAAATGATACCCAATAACGGACGGTATTATTCAATCCCAGTAATTCCACACCCAGCAAATAGTTTTGATTTGGGAAATATCCAACTTGTTTCAATTCAAGATCTGCAAACACAGCAACAAGTTACCGACTTATTCAATGCCAATTATCCAGACCAATTCACTGGAACCGCTTGGATGAATCGGGTCAGCAACATGTGCTATGTGATGAACTCTCATGAAAATATGAACCAGCAACAAACATTCGGATTTACCTTTACTGGTTCGCTTCAATCCTTTTCAGGAAATAGCATGCCTCATAGTTATCTTTTAGCTTCGGTAAATACCGCCCAAGATAGTATTTGGTTCCATGTTAACGCGGAACACGGGCCCGCATATACCGATGACAGAACATCAATAATTGAGATGCAGTGGACAACTGAGCCAAGTACTGTAACGGTCTTGCCAGCAGATGCTTTGGTAAGTCAATCGTGGGATGCAGATACAGGTACTCTTTCCTTGTCTTTATCGCATTCAAATAGTAATGTTGAAGTGACAGTAACCGAGTGATTTACATGGATGACATTGAAGGAATAGACGAAATAGAAATAGAAGAGGAAGAAAAACCTCAGTTGCTAACTCAAATAATATTGGTTTTCGTCGTTGCTATTATGGTAATGGTATTCTTTCTTGGAATGTAATACTTTGAGAAGAAGAGACGTATCGGACTAACATGGACGAACCACTTTGGTGGCCGAAAGGTGTATCTCAAACACCTTATGATTCGGCGGCTCAAGGAGATGTTAGAACCCAGTTTGGAACATTGAAGTTATGGGATTTTAACCCAACTCTAAACGATACTTGGTGGCAAAACCCACCCTCTGAAGGGAAAGTTTGGGGTAACTGGCCAGATGTCAAAATTCTAGAAGTAATTCAAATCGATAGGTATGGTATTCTTCTAAATCTTAATGGAAGCCATATCGCAAGAATTTCCCCATTCGCAGTTGGTGACGATGTTTCAAGAATGGCTAGACATGAACCATGGAATCATGTTCTAAGCGAGCAATCAATACTGATGCCTACCGCGATATGGATAGTTGATGGACATGATAGAATAATCATTTACCCATGTTCCTCATTACTCAGTATCGAGGAGAGTTATTCTATGCGTATTAGAATAAGTGAATCGGTTGGAAAAGTCCATTCAAGTTTAGACCAATTCTCTACTCCAAATACCGAACGTAGATGGAATGATAGAATGAAAGATATTGAAGGGCAGTTGAAAACAAATACTCTATGGCGAGCACCACATAGCAAAGATACAGTTGGCTTACCACGTCTTAATTTGGATGTCCAAGCAATTACACTAGTCGAAGGTAGACCGGTATTATTGGCACAACCAAGATTGCTTTCTGAACACCTGATTTGTGATAGTGACCGATTGCCAGGTATTGCTACAATGATGTCTTTAGAACAACAGTGGTCAAAAGTAGAGAAATCAACCGAAGATGGGCGTAAAAAATTATTGGAATCATGGTTGAGCACCGCTCCTCAAACCTATTCTCATAAAAATGCACTATCTACACTACTAGGTGGTCCGTGGATATGGCGTTATCATTCTGTATTATTGAGCCTTGCTCAAGCAAGAGTTTTTGACGATAAAGAAGAGAGAAAACAGGCATTAGATTGGCTTAATGATGTATCTAGGCTACAAGCACGTCTTGGGGTATTAAGAACTTGGAAATCCGGTTTATGGTTTGGAATTACAGGTGTAGTTGTATCATTTTTCACTTGGCAGTTGGAATCTTTGACCGCTTCACAATCTGTGATAGTTGGACTTGTAAGCCTAAGCACCGCTATAGTATCGCATCTAGCCTATTGGGCCAAAGACCCTAAGCCATATTGATCAACGTTGCTGGCGGATTCTATTATCATAGAATTGCAAATTATTTTCTTTAGCAACTTGCATAATATTTAGTAGGAATTTTTCTTTTTCTGCTCTTTCATCAGCACCGCCTTTAACGTCCCAATACAAGTTTATCGCAATCTCAACAGATGTTGCTGAGATATTATTGACTCTACACCATGAAGATTCTTCTTTCATAGTTGCAGAGTTATTGGTGATTAATTCGATAACTGTATTTCTGAAATTTTCGACATCCTTAGGATTTGAATTAATATCGAAGTGAAGTTGATTTTGCCAGCGACGCCATCTTCTTTTACCGAAGTTCTCTACAGGTGTACTGACCAAGTTAGCGTTTGGAATAGTGATTACAGTATCAATACCAGTTCGAATAATAGTGGTTCGAAGATTGATTTCGATTACTTCTCCTTGTGATGAACCGACAAGTATCCAATCTCCGACCTGAAATGGTCTGTCTAGTAATACTGTTACTGCGCCGAAGAAGTTGGAAATGGAGTCCTTTGCAGCCAGAGCAAGTGCTAGACCAGAAATACCTAGACCAGCGATCAGGGATGTCAATTCAAATCCTAATGCATCAGCGATAAAGACTGAACCGACAAATACGATTCCAAATCTAAGTATGCTTTGTAATGCAGAAATAAGGGTTTTATCAGTGCCATCAGTCTCTCCATCATCATCAAACATCATTACGACATCTTGAACTATCTCGACCAGCCTAATTGCCCATATCACAAGGGCAAGAGCGATAATGAATTGGAAAAGATTAGGTATGATATTTTGTAAAACATTAGGCATTGCAAACCTATCGGAACCAGATTGTATTGAATCGATCATTTGGAGTACCAAGAAATAGGTCATTGCAGAACCAGCAGCAGTTCCTAATGCCTTATCAGAATCTTTGACAGTCTTGCGTTGAATATTTTCAGATTGGATTAATTTCTTCAAGAGAGTAGGTGCAACCCACATAGTGAGGTACCTTACCATAATTCCCACAATCAAAGCACCAATCAATGCAATAATTGTAATTTCATTCAGGCCGATACTTTCTGCTGTTTCCGCCGCCACATCACTCTCATTCATACTACCCCGATGAGGTTCTTTGGTTATGTGCTTTGTTAATCACGAATCTTTTTTAAAACTGATAATAAAGACCTATTTCTCTAAATGCAGGCTAAATGTTCAATAAGGCAATGATAAACTCCGACTTGATATAAATGTCAACTCACCCATCCCGCCCATCTAGGCCAAAACCGATAATGACGACTACTGCTGGTTCAGGTACGTTGATGCAAGGGTCGACTGCATTACCCTCTCTATCCTTTGTCTCTCCCGGGCCACCACCTGCTAACGCCATTGTAAATCCAATACAGAAATTTGCTCAATTGATCCTCTATGGAATCGCTATGATCGCAATTTGGGGCGGAATAACAGCAATCGCCTTTTCAGATAATTCTACAAATCTTAATTTCCTAATACTTGGAATTGGAGGAATCGTTTCTGCTGCTATGGCAATTGCATTGGTTGAATGGCAACGTAAAAAAGGTGGAGATGAATTACATAGCGTCCATGATTATCTGATTGGAATAGGTTTCTTCTTCTCCGCAGTTGGAGTTTTATGGGGTACTAGATGGTTAGTTGGTTTTGCTGCCTCAAATGATGTTTCATGGTTGATAGCAGATGGTATTGCTTATACAGATGTAGATTGGTATCCTTCAGCTAATGCGATTTATGTTCAATTAGTTGCTTGTTTGGGCCTTATTTTAGGCCAAATGTGGTATCTAAATCGGCTTAAGGGGCAGACTACATTTGGTTGGTCAGTCACCACCTTTACTCCTTTAGTATTGGCTTTGGTTGGCTTTGGGCCTTGGATGAAATGGTCTAATGACATTGTTTCATGGGAATTAGGAATTTCCATAATCTCATTAACAGCCCTATCGATGTGGTTAGCTCTCCGGTCAAATAGTGGCTTGATATTTGCTATAGTCGCGATATTTAGTGGTTTAATTCCAATTTTTTATGAAATACAAAACAATCCACTCGACCAATCAGGTACAGGTGGTGCATTATCTCTAATGGTATTCATAATAATTATTCAAGGTATTCTTGCTGCTGATAATAGACTTAGACAAGATTTGGTTCAATGGACTTCAATATTTTTGGTTGGTGAAGTTATAATCGCTATGCTATTTAGTAGAGTAGAAGAATTAAATTTGGTACTTGGTTCTATCAGAGGCGATCAATTAGGCGACCTTTCCCCGTTTATCACCCTACAAGTCGTTTTGTGGATAACGGTACTGTTGGCATATTTCCCTGCAACACTAAAACGTAGGATTCCATATATGCCAATTGGATTGGCAGGCTCTCTTTTCCTGATAACTCCTCAAGCAAGTATCATCCCTTGGATAATTACCATGATCATGCTACCATATCTGCTAATAATATCCAAGGTTACTAGAACTTGGGTAGCCAATAGTACAATTATTGCAGCAGGTGCCTCATTCTTTTTACAAAGCAATTTTAATAGTTCAGGATTTTACTATGAATACTTTGACATGCTGATTATTGTCGTATTATTGACAGTCGGTGAATTAGGGCGATTTAAGGGAAAAATATCCGATTTTGCCCACTTCCTAACATTAGCACTTATTGTAATGTCCTCATCAGTTTTGTTTGGAGACGATTCATTAATTCCTTGGACAATTGTAATTTACAGTTTAGTCAGTTCATACCTAATGATGGATAAAGCGCACAAAGGTAATGATGAGAAAAGTGCCCTAGGGGCTAGTTCAGCATTATTTACTACAATGTTTTTATCGGTCATTTTATCGTTTTCTGGCAGACTAGATGTGGCTCTTCCAGATTTTATTATGGATTCATTATCAGGATTTAATATTACCTTGGCTTTTGTTGGAATACTGGTCTATGCTAGTATGCTGAAATTTAAGAATACTGAACTAGACCTAGGGGTTCTAGTCAGTCTTGGTAATATTAGTAGGAAGAAATTGGTACCAGTATTAGACATTAATTCAGGTACCTGGGTAGTACCTGAACAAGTTGAAGAAGAGGAACTCAAGAGTTGGGGTCAGATCAGTAGAATCAGTTTACTTGGTCCTCTTTTGTTATTTACTATCGCAATATCTTCAATCAGCATAGAAAGTATGGCTTCAGATATACAATGGATTGTATTGATGTTAATTCCAATCGGTATCATCATCAAAGAGGTAATGGATGATGAACAAGCCTCTTCGATGGGCAGGATGGTTGCAATATGGGTTTTGATCATAATAGCATTGCCAGTCTCTTTGAAACTAAATTATGCAGCATCGGTTGTAGACGAACTGATAATCAATGGAATATTATTTGATTTGATGTTGCTATCTGGTCCCTTGATAATTTCAACAATTCTGACTAAAAAAGGATTGAATGAAGAATTTTTAGATAAAACAGCAGATAAAATTACACTGATTGGTTTACTTGTTCTTGGCCTTATCGATGCAAGCGGCGGAATATTATTCCTTTCAATGTACATTCTAGTATTCTCTAGAGCCATTAAGCATCGCCAGAATGCACTTCTTTCTCTAGCCCCAATCGCCCTGATTATATTCCAGGATAGGTTTGCTTGGGATAGTTCAATAATTTATTCGATATTACAAATGATAGATTTTACTTCTTATAATCCTAGCGAAATCACGCTATTTGGAATGACGCGTCTTTCATGTTTAATCATGTCAGCAACTGCTCTCATAATTTTAGGAAAAGGTATTATTGAAGGCCGTTCAGCTAGCAGAGAAAAGTATGAATTCCAGATGCCTATGGCTTTACCGTCACTTTGGCTTGCGATTGGATTAAGTGGTGTTCTACCTGAAATTGGGTGGCTATTATTGATATTAACATTGATCTTATCACTTTATTCTTGGCTTTCAGGGCGCATAGAATTAATACCATTCTCGCCACTATTATTGTTTATTTCGTTAGTGGTAGGAATCCTTTCAAGTTCTCAATTAAACTTCATGGAAGAGACGGAGATATTATCCTACAGTTTCCTTTTCACTGGTTTATTTACTTTGATAATTAATCAAATGGGTATTAATGGGGCATTATTCAAGTGGTCAGGGGAACTTATTGAAAATCAAGATGATTTTGTAATATTAAACCTAAATACTGCGAAAGGCCGCCAAGAATTGATTTCAGCAAGCAAGATATTGACAATTATATGTTTGACATTATCATGGACTTCATTATATGGAATAGGCACTTTAATTGGTGCCATTTGGATAACTAAAGAAGTGATAAGTGCAGGACAAAAGAACGTTATGTTGGGATTGCCGATATTACATGTATTTGCCGTAATTAATTTACTAATTCAATCAAATATAGTATCCGAAGTTCAAGCTGATTTAATAATTGGAATATTATTGATGATAAATGGGATAATAATGACTGGTTTGGCAACAAAAACAGAGTTAGCATGGGATTTATCAATATTGACTTGGGAGGATGAGAATGAATACTTTTCTTGGATTGATAGAGTTGGAATATTAGCCATTGCTTACTTCCTTGCTGGTGCTTCATGGGCTGGTGGCGCTATAGGACTTGAGATCTTACTTTGGTTAATTTGGTCAACATATCTAGGTGGCATAGCCATTCAAGGATTTAGAGATGAAACCGAAACACCATGGCGTCGTGGCTTTGGATCATTCGGATCATTATTCTCATTATTCATGCTATCATTATCCATCGATACTGAGTTATTCCGCTATGTAATCTGGATGTTATTGGGAGTAGTAGCCTTTGGTTTTGGTATTCTTTACATGAATCGAATGGGTGAAAGTAGTACACTTTTCCAGTCTGAACTTGGTATTGAACAACCTGTAGCCATGGCTCAGATACCCGCACCTGTAGAGGTAGAACAACCAACTGAAGTTGTAAAAGATGATGAAATTGAAACCATCTTCGAAGAACTTGAACAAGAGGAAGAACTTGAACAAGAGGAAGAACTTGAACAAGAGGAAGAACTTGAACAAGAGGAAGAACTTGAACAAGAAACGTTCATTCCACCACCGGTTAAACAAACTCCAAAAGCGGTTCAAGTATCTTCACCAGAAGTCCGAACCTCATCAAATATATTCGACATTAGGCTAGATCCATCGGTAATGACTGTCATCAATCAAAAGATTTCTACAACACCGCATATCGGTTTTAAGCCGGTAGTCAATATAATGAAGAACGGAAATATAAGTTTGGACTTCGAAAAGGTTTGATTGGTTATATTGAAACACGATAAGCAATGTCGTTAGTCATGGGCAGGCAAATGCGTAGTGACCACCTTCCCTTCGCAATGCCAGATAAGCAATTTGCACTCAGCCAAGAATGGCGCCATCTCACCTTTATGCATTGGGAAGTTGATGTTGAAAAACTCCGGCCACATATTCCAAAAGGCTTGGAAATTGACTTATTTAATGGTAAAGCATACGTTGGTACTATTCCATTTCTAATGAAAAATGTCAGACCTAGATTGCTTCCACCAGTCCCAGGAATCTCAACATTCCCTGAATTTAATATCCGAACCTATGTCAAAAGAAACGGAAAAGCAGGAGTTTTATTTCTTACATTAGAGGCTCAAAGTCGTATTACTTGTTTTCATGCCCCTCGAAAATATGGTCTACCTTATCGCTATGCCAAGTGTAAGATTTCAGTAAAAGATGACCTGTATAAATGGACCTCTAAGCGCGCTAGCGATGGTGTTGCACTGATTGGACAATGTCGAGCAAAGGGTGACTTAATGAAAGCCGAAAAGGGTTCGTTAGAAGAATTTCTTTTCGAAAGATATTCTCTTTATACCAGTCATAATGATAAGGTTCACATGGCTTATACTCAGCATAATCCTTGGGAATTTCAAGAAGGTGAAGTTGAAATTACCAATAATACTTTGACTGAATCATATGACCTTGGAATTGAAAATTTATTTAATCCCGATCATGTTCATATGTCGCATGGAGTACACGTCCATACATGGCCAATTCAAGTAATCGAGGAATCATCATGAGCGCTAATAGGGATTTTTTACTACTGGATGGAGACTGTGGTTTATGCCATAGGCTGGCAGTATTTCTCGATAAGAGATTAGCCAAGGGCAAGGAAATCGGATATCGTCCAATACTATCTGATGATGGTCAAGAAATGATAGCAACCTTTCCTCAAAAGCAACAAGATTCCGATACGGTTTACCTCTTGCGAAATGGTAAATCTTACATTCGTTCAGCGGCAGGAATTCGTTGTTTACTATACATGAAATGGTACTATGCAATGTGGTTTCCCCCACTATGGCTAATACCCTTGCCGATACGTGATATCGGTTATCGAATCATCGCTAAATATCGTCATAAAATCTTCAAGAAGCCAGAAACTTGCCTCTTTAGAGTAGATTAATCCAAATTCGAGTATTGATTATCTGCGCGAGGGATTCAAGAACTCAAAGCACTTCGGGTGCATGATAGCATGTCCCCAAATCATACTTATCGAGCAGTTGCTTTGAATACTCGACCTTCGTTTGGGTTCTTAATTTGCTTTCCCTTGCTTCTTTCTTTGATGTCCCCAATCGTGGTATCAACCATTGCTCAAGATGAGCCAGTTACGGGCTATGCTCCATCGGATATCTGGAGCCAAGATTACGTTGATGAGTATTATCCATGGGGCGGCAATGACCGAGTTCAATTCAAGCAATATCACGATTACTTCACCATGAAAGATCGTATGATGCAACTTACAGAAGAGAATCCACAAATCATGTCTTTCCATGAAGGTTTGAAGGGTGGAACCAATGCTAGAGGAATCGAAATGACTGCTGATAGTTACAAAGGTCATTACTACAGCCATGCATCACCATGGGTCAAAATTACTGGCGGTGGAGAAGAACTTGGAGGAGTCCAAGGAGGAGAATGTAACTCCTTTGTTGGCGATTGTGGAAACTATGCAGATATTCCAGACATTCAGTTGGTAGGAAATCATCACGCACGTGAATGGATGTCCTATGAGGTTCCAATGTATTTCCTTGAAACCCTTGCCCACTATTACGGAATGGCCGGTGTTGATAATGACGGAGACGGACTAATCGATGAAGATAGTTGGGGTGATACCGATGGTGATGGTGAACTGGATGATGATGGAGATTGTCTTGCCCTTGAGGTTAGTTTCCAAGATTCTAATGGCGATGGAGATAACTGTGGTCCAGGAGATTTGGGTGTTGATGAAGATTTCTCTGAACAACAGATTACCGACTTAGTAAATACTCGTGAAATATATTTGATTCCAATGCTCAATGTTGATGGAAATAGATACGATAGAGAAGTCTATTGCGGTGAAGATGCATGGAATTGTGAAAGTGCTGGATGGAGAAAGAACCTCCGAGATAATACCGTAACTGGAACCACTTTTATCCCAGACCTTGATGAAGAAGTAGATCCTTCTTGTGATGGAGTTGACCTTAACCGAAACTATCAGTTTGAGTGGGGTGCACCACTTGGGGCAACTGGACCACTAATCCCTGGAATGTGTTATGCGGGAGAAGCCGGCGTCAATAATGACGTTTACAACGGACCAGTTGACGATACCGATAATGACGGAGATGGCCAAATCAATGAAGACCACGTCGATGGAAAAGACGATGATGCAGACGGCGTCACTGATGAAGATTGGTGGGGTGGAAACTCGGAGCCTGAAACACGATTTATCCAAGACTTAACAGAGATGAATGATGATGATGGTGACGGTGCTTCAGATTATGCAGCTACTCTAACTTGGCACGCTTACTCTGAACTTGTCCTATACCCATGGGGCCATTGTACTGACTGTGAAACTCCAGACCATGAGCAACTTATTTACCATGGAGATCAGATGGCTGAGATGACAAATTATGCCAACATACAAAGCAGTGACCTTTATCCTACTACTGGAGATTATTGTGATTGGCAGTATGGTGTTCATGATTCATATTGCTATACAATCGAAATCGGAACTGCATTCCATCAACAGCCTGAAGATATAGATCATATCGCAGTTCGAAATGTTGGAATTCCATTCTATATGATTCAAATTGCTGATAATCCACGTGAACGGGCAGCCCTTGGAGTTCAAGAATTCCAGTGGATTGTTGAAGCAGAAGACCTGATAATACCTGACTCTGGACCAATTCCAATAACGATGTGTCTCGACCCTATTTTCCCTTATACCAATGATAAAAACTATTCACATGTAATGTGGAGAACAGTCACTCCAAACAGGCAACAGAGTGATTATGGGCCAATGGAATGGATCAAGGAAGATTGGATGATGACAGGCTTTGAAGAAACTAATGAAAATTGTACATTATTCAATAATGGTACAGGAACTGTAATAGTTGCTAACATCCCAGTTCCAGAAGATTTCAGTGGAAAGTTACACTATAAATCGATGCTAGGGACTCGTTCAGGTACGTTCCCATTCTCATATCCAGCAGCCGGTATGTATGAAGAAATTGATATTGCTTATCGCGCACCGTATGGAAATGTAGTTTCAGCATTCATGCTATTTTTACTCGTAGGAACCTTTGTTTGGGGCGGATTAGCTGTTTGTTTACGAATGATGCTAGGTGACCAAGAGGACAAAGAGGACAAAGAATTCATTGATGCCATCCTTGATTCGGAGGATGGGTCTTAGACCTGAGGTGATTTCATGGCAGAGTCCGATCAATTCAATGGCCGTTTAGGTCTTATTTTCGCATCGATAGGTGCTGCGATTGGTACCGGTAATATCTGGAGATTTCCAAGAATGGTAGGTGCCAATGGTGGAGGAACATTCCTGATTCCTTGGTTATTTTTCCTTTTTGCATGGTCGATACCGTTGGTTATCGCCGAGTTTGCAATGGGTAAGCGTAGCCGTACAGGTACCATCGGTACTTTCAGAATATTTGCAGGAAAGAGGTTTGCTTGGATGGGTCTATGGACTGCTTGGATTTCTACCGCTATCGGATTTTATTATGCCATTGTAGCAGGTTGGACAATCAAATACTTCCAACTTGGAATAACCGGTGGTCTAACCAAAGATGGAGTTGATACCACCGAGGTTTGGAATGCCTTTTTACAATCTCCAGGCCAAGTTATATTCTTCCAATTCTTTGTAATAGCCTTGACACTTGCTGCTATTTGGAGAGGTGCTAAAGCGATTGAAAAAGTCAATGTGATTCTAATGATTTCATTATTCATATTACTATTCATGTCCCTTGGTCTTTCTCTTTGGATGGACTTCTCTGATGGAACTTTAGACGGTGCTCTATTCATGTTCACAGTTGACCCTGATTTACTTTGGGAGCCTGAAATTTGGATAAATGGGCTTTCACAGTCAGCATGGTCCTGTTCAGCAGGTATGGGTATGGCAATTACATATGCCGTTTATATGCGTAAAGATGAGGATACTGTTCTCAATGCATTCACTATGGGACTTGCTAACAATAGTATCTCAATCATCGCTGGACTTGCGGTTTTGAGTGCGATTTTCGCAGTAAGTGCAGATCCTCTTGCTACGGTAACTGGAGGTTCTTCAGCGATTACTTTCCTAGCACTACCAGAAGTCTTTGCTCAAGCACCAGGTGGCACAATTGGACCATTCGTGATGATGTCAGGATTCTTCCTTGCACTTTCATTTGCGGCTTTGACATCAATGATTTCAACTGTTGAATTATGTGTTAGAAATTTCGTCGACCATGGATATAACCGAGAAAAATCGGTTGCAATTACCGGTTTGGCAATATTCATCTTTGGTTTACCATCAGCATTTTTATGGATTAAATTAGATAGTGCAGGAGTTGCATTCCCTGAGTTCCTTGAAGTTCAAGATCACATTTGGGGCTATGGATTAATGTTCTCAGGTTTATTTATTGCATTTACAATTTGGAAATATGGCTATGTAAAATGGCGGTCCCAAGTTGCTGCTGGGGAAGCACCAAGTGGAATCAGAGGCTATCTAGGAGTTGGAGTTTCAGCCTTTAGAGATGATTTCATCAATACCGGTGATAATGATATTATTGTAGGGCGCTGGTGGGATATTCTTCTTTACATAGCGTTCCCAATTCTATTTGCTATCCTAATGATATCCTACTTTGGAGATATGATTGCCAATACAGATGATGTATGGAATCCAGCAAATCCTCACGGACTCGGAATAATTTTGATGTTCTGGGGAGTAGTTGCAATCTCATTCATGTTACTAAACAAGTATCTGATTCAAAGACCGATATATCGAAACATCCCAGAAGGTGCAGATGTTGATATTTCATCTCTACCAGGTGGCGATGATGAATTGATTGGCTCTAGAGGAGATGTCATCAAAGGATTTGAACATCTAACTCCTGAGGCTACAATTGAAGCTGAACTTGCTTGAAGGGGTGATAGAGGTGTCAGACCTCGTAAAGACCTTGATTATAGGTTTCTTTACCTCGATAGTATTGACGTTTCTAGTATGGTGGTTTTGGAAACGTTATGATAAACCAAGTGATAAACAATTAGAAGTTCAGCAGGAACGAAAAGAGAAATCCAAAGAGATTAGAATGTGGAGAGCAGTTGAATCTCAAATGAAAAAAGAAGAAGCAGCAGCAGAAGAACAAGCAATATATCAACGAAGAAAAGCCGAGGAAAGGGCAAGAGGAATCGCTCCACCTTCTGGAGTCATCTCCAATGCATTTGCTGCTCTTGAATCGTCAACCGAAGGCGATGCTTTCAATGAAAGGTTCAAACCCAAAGAAGACATTGAACAGGTCGAAGTTCAAGACCTATTAGAGCAGATTCAAGATGATGATAGCGATGTCCTTCTAGCTCCCGACTTGGTTGAAGTTAGGCAAGACGAAGTAGTTGAAAGTCAAGACTTGTTATTAGAATTGCAACAACAAGAAGACCCTGAAAACCATGAGCAAGAAGTAATCGAAGTGCCTCCCTATGAAGATGAGGAACAAGATGATACAGAGCCTGTTTCACAGCCTGCTGATGAATCCCAAGAACAACTTATGGCTGTTGAGGAATCCCAATTGAATCAAAAAGATCAACCTTCAAGCGATGACCCTTGGAGCGTAGGTTGGTAAAACACATTCTAACCTTCCACATTAGCGAAGGGGTGATGAACAATTAGCGCGTGGAGCGGTCTATGGTGCAACGACCACGTGGAACCCGAGACTTCACTCCAAAGGTGATGAATCGTCGTTTAGCGTTCGAGCAATTGCTTGAAGAAAGCGCACGGCGTAGTGGCTTTAAGCGAGTTCAAACACCGGTTTTTGAATCTCTTGAACTATTCACTGCAAAGTCTGGTCAAGGAGTTATTTCACAATTATATGCCTTTGATGATAAAGGCGGTAGGCCACTTACCCTACGTCCTGAACTTACCGCACCTGTTATGCGTATGGTTGCAGAAGAAATGCGTAATGATACCAAACCACTCCGCTTATCCTACTTTGGTCAATGTTATCGCTATGAAGAATTTAAGAAAGGCAGATATCGAGAATTCTTTCAGTATGGAGTAGAACTCATTGGTGCATCTGGACCTTTGGCTGAGGCTGAAGTAATAGCTCTAGCAATTTCGATGCTCGATGCTTGTGGACTCAAGGACTGGCAGATTCGTATTGGCCATGTTGGTATTCTCAAAGATGCACTCAGTGGACTTGGACTTTCTCTTGACACACCAGAAGGTGCTAATGAACCACCGGTTGCTAGTGCCATGAGATTTCTTGACAAGGGTGATGATAATGGCTTAGTGGCATTACTAGAGTCAAATGGAATTTCAGCAGATAATGCTGCACCTCTTAGAGCACTTTCTAACTTAGAGGGTGGAAGTGAGACGCTTGGGCCAGCAAGAGAAATCCTTTCTTCACTTAATGGAGTATCACTAGAGGCATTAGATGACCTTCAAACAACTTTGGATGCTGTTGATGCACTTGCACCCACCCCTCCTTCCTTGGCCGTGGATTTGACAGTCGCTAGAGGACTTGACTACTATACCGGTATGGTGTTTGAAGTAATAGTTCCGGCAATGGGTGGTGAAGGCCAAGTTCTTGGTGGTGGTTCTTACAAATTACTACACCTATTCGGACTTCCTGACCTTGATCCATGTTGTGGATTTGGTTTAGGATTTGACCGTGTTTTGCTTGCTCTTGAGGCACAGGCTGAAGCAGAAAACCGCAGTGAAGTAGTTCCAGGTGAACTTGATACTAAGGGACTAATCGCTTGCATCCCATTTAATGTTGAATTGGATAAGATACTTCCATTGGTTGGTAATCTTCGTGCTAGTGGACAGAGAGTTGAACTTGAGTTACGTGGCAGAAAGATAGGTAAAGCCATGAATTGGGCAAACTCCATCGGTGCAACCTCAACTTTAGTAATCGGTCCAAGAGATTTGGAACAAGGACAAGCAATGCTCAAGAATTTAAAAACTGGAGAACAACAAGCGGTTGCTCTAGATGCTGAAGCGGTAATAAAAGCGCTTTAATCACTCTTCGCTTTCTTCT
>Ga0209709_10001153_pt1 | contig 24661 bp, 23 predicted proteins | sample ArcticOcean_MG_C_2_FD_187435 | JGI IMG/M metagenome (GOLD analysis project Ga0209709, IMG submission 187435) | Marine microbial communities from western Arctic Ocean - ArcticOcean_MG_CB4_136 (SPAdes) (version 2) | ecosystem: Environmental > Aquatic > Marine > Oceanic | place: Arctic Ocean...
ACAGTCCGCTTTTTCCGGACCATGTCCGGACTTTTGTTTTTTCGGTCCACCTTTTTCGGACTTTTTCTGTGAAACGGGCGGACCAAAGGTGGACATTTTGGCGGCCAAAATATCTCCCCCCGATCTCGAATTCCGCAACCCAAATTAGGGATACGGCCCGGGTGAAAAAGTCCGGACATGGTCCGCTTTTTCCGGACCATGTCCGGACTTTTCTGGCTAAGCCAGCGCTTCGTCGGTAGATCAAATCGGTGGTCGGCGCCCAGAATTCACCGACTCTGTGCCTCAAAGACACGCAACTCGTTGTGTCTGCTCGGTCACAGTCGGCGCCCAGACATTCGGCCCTATTTGTCGCGGACATCACTAGAGTGCTACCATCTGCTGGCATATATGTCATGTCAACCGGTGTAATATACAGGATTGTTTGCCCGGAAGGGAGGTCTTACATAGGAAAGACAACACGAGGACTTAAGAAGAGGATTGGAGAGCACAGGCGTGACAGTTCTCAGTGTAGAGCAATCAGAGATGCCTTCATGAAACATGGCGACAACATGAGAGTCGAAGTCCTCGTCAAGTGCAAGGAAGATGACCTCGACGCAAACGAAACACTCTACATTGAAATTCTTGACACGGTCTATCCAAGGGGATACAACTTGCGCTGTGGGTCATACGTTCTCCGGGGTGGTTCGAACGCCCTTAGCACATTCGTTCGCGAACCAGTCGTATACGAGAACGATGAGGAAGAGGAATCGGTAAAGAATGCTGTACTGGAAGATCTGAACGACATCACAAGCGTCCCTGGAATCAAGCCATGGGCAGGGGTCGTAAAGATGTCTGTCAAAGAACTCAACACTGCTAGGGGGGCCAAGCAGTTTTCATCATGGACCGGGCCAGTCAAAAGAGATGCAAACAGGCGCATGGAAGAGACATACTCTCTTATGCTGAAGGTCACTGACGCTGAAAGCGAATCCCGACTCGTTGTGGCCAACACCCGCAAGGAGAAGGCACTGAAGGAAAAGGAACACAACGAGGAGAACATCAGGAAGAGAAAAGCAGTTGATGACGAGCTAGAGGACTATCGACTCAAAACCGGCAAGAACCGCCTCAAAACCGTCAAGAAGATCGAGACGATCGCGTACAAAACCGTCAAGAAGATCGAGACGATCGCGTACAAGATAAAGAAAATGGAAGAGCTTGGAATGACAGCGGAAGCAAGCAAATTGAAAGAGGAGCTCGTAAAATTGTAATCTGCATCACGAGCAAGATCAATTTGGAGCTCACTCAGAAAAGTCCGGACATGGTCCGGAAAAAGCGGACCATGTCCGGACTTTTTCACCCGGGTCGTATCCCTAATTTGGGCTGTGGAATTCGAGATCGGGGGGGGGTATGTTGGCTATGTGTGAACACACACACCTGTGTCCCTAGCCATGGGCACCGACTAACCTGTCGCGCGAGCAGCAACGTGGGCATTTCGTGCATTGGGCGAGATGCAATCTCCCGGGAGTGAACATTCACAGTCGGTGCCCGGTACCCTGGTGTGAACATTCACAGTCGGTGCCCGCTACCCTGGTGTGAATATATATGGCGAGGTCCGTGAACAGTCCGCTTTTTCCGGACCATGTCCGGACTTTTGTTTTTTCGGTCCACCTTTTTCGGACTTTTTCTATGAAACGGGCGGACCAAAGGTGGACATTTTGGCGGCCAAAATATCTCCCCCCGATCTCAAATTCCACAGCCCAAATTAGGGATACGGCCGGCGCCCAAAGATTGTTAAAAAACCTACGCCCACGAAAGATGCCAACATGGGGAACACGACGACATCGTTGACAAACGACCAACATGACTAGCAGGGTGTCGACTGGCGTGGCTGACGCGGCTGGCATGACGCTGGAGGAGATGGCAGCGTTTCTAAATACGGGCGCCGCCGATCACTCGCCATACCTGGATGCGCTGCGGGAGGCCGGAGGCAACAAGAAGGTGCAGATGTCGGACAAGGTCAACGCTCGGCTCAACTTGCTCACTGGACAGACACTCGTGAAGGCATGCGTAGTTTGCGGTGTATTTGGGGATGTTAGGGCATGTGGCAACTGCAACTCTGTCATGTACTGCAGCAAGGTGTGCCAGAAGCAGCACTGGAAGGAGCACAAGACTAGCTGCAAGCTGTACGCGAACAACACCAAGCTCTCTGTCAACACTGGGTTCAACGCGTCCAAGTGGTTCAACTCGATGCCGGGGATGGTGGAGCACCTGCACAGTGCGGTTGCGATGGGAAATCGGCTACCGGTCGTACAGATAGTGGTGGGAGAGAACGAGCGCAAGTGCGTGATTGGACTCGGTGGCTGCGACACCCAGGAGGACCTGGAGGTCAAGAAAGGGCAGTACCCGGAGTCTGTCGACTTGTTCCGGTTCGACAAGGAGGAGATGCCCTTTGGAATGTATAGGGTGGTGGTGGTGATAGAGCACAAATTCGGCAACACGGTGATGCGGATGCGAGTGTGAGTACGACGTGGTCTGTGGGGCTTTTGTTTCGGGTGGTGTCACTTGTGGGGACGCTGTACCGCGCGGCCAAAAAAAAGTCCGGACATGGTCCGCTTTTTCCGGACCGTGTCCGGACTTTTGTTTTTTCGGTCCACCTTTTTCGGACTTTTTCTGCGTAACGGGCGGACCAAAGGTGGACATTTTGGCGGCCAAAATATCTCCCCCCGATCTCAGATTCCACAGCCCAAATTAGGGATACGGCCCGGGTGAAAAAGTCCGGACATGGTCCGCTTTTTCCGGACCGTGTCCGGACTTTTGTTTTTTTCGGTCCACATTCTCGGAAGTTCAACCGAAGCGTCCATAGCAGCGCTATGTCCGCACGTGAACGGCATGAGCTCTGGAACTGTGATGTTGATGAAAACGGAAAAGCATGCTTGAACTGGATACTTTGCACCGACAGGTGTGCTTTTTGTCAATCTGTCACTACTGACCGGCGCTATGTGCTTCCGCATACAGCTCCCCCGCCAGCAGTGCCATGGCGTAGACTACGTTCTGTCGCTCTTTTCCTAGCTTTTCCTTGAGCTCGTCCTTCCGGCCTTTGAGCGCCTCGAACGTGCATTTGTGTAGACGCTCGCAGAACGCGACTTCAGCCTTTGCGAGCTTCAAGGGAACGTCGAGCTTGCCTCCCGTGGAAGCAACCTGTCTGCGTGACAGAAGGCGAGCTCCTGGCACCACGATGTCGCGCGCACTGTGCATTGGGGCATCCTCTTGCTTTACCCGATTCATAGCCTCGCGTGCCCGGTTCGCCTTCTTGGACGTGGACGCATCAGCAATGCTGTTCTCTGCGGCTTCTCGTTCCTCTTCAATGTTCCGGGGCTGATCCTCGAGTTTGAATAAATCCGAGGGTTTGACTTTAAACTCTTTAAGACCCAAAACGAGAACTTCAAGTTTCTTTTTGAACTCTTCGAAATTAAATTCATCGTGGTCGGTGTCCCAGTCATCATCATCATCGTTCGTGTAAATAGCTTGATTCCTCGCTCTTGCAGCTCTTGCAGCACTTGCAACGGTATCATTACTGTCCTTCTCCAGTTGCTTGATCCTCCTCAACATCCTGACGTCTTCGATGAGCTTCTCCGCTGACTGGAGTCCAGCATTGGTCTTCTGGTAATCTCCATGCCTGGCATACTCCATCGCGGTTTTAAGGAACTTGAACGCGAGGTCAAACTTGTCCTGGTTGCTTTCATCCACGTGCGGATGCAATTTCCACTTCATCTCGTTGTTTACTGTGTTTATTTTGTCTGCACGCTGGCGAAGCTGTTCCACAGACGTCTCGATTTCTTTTTTGAGTTCAGAAAGCCTTGACAGCTGTTCGTTTTTCTTCTTTACCTCCCCTTTGCTGGACGTAGAAATCCTGGAAACCAAATCAAACTCGTTCTGCAGGGTTTGAAGCCTTGTCCTTTCGGACAGTGGCACCACGACTACTTTACTATCGTTAACCATGGCCAAGAAGGCTTCGAGTAAGTTGAGTAATCTGCTGTTGGCAACGACAAGCTCGCGCGTAGCAAACTCTTCCATTGCCGCGGCTTGCGCCTCGATGTCCTTGGAAGGCTTTGCACCCATAGTCTTTGCGAGCTTCTCCATACCTCTATGCCTGCGTTCTATGTCGCGTTTGTCCTTTTCAACCTCTTCATCTCGCTTCAGTATGTGCGCAACCGTACTTACCTTGAGTTCCTTGAGGATAATCTTGAAGAATTTTGGTATCTCCCACTTTCTGATGGCCACAACTCCAAGAGCCTTTGAGGCCTCTGTGAGCAGATTGTTCGTGTCTTCAAACAGCAGGTTAATGCTTCCCTTTTTGTTTGTCCCAACCTTGGAACTAAGTTCTTTAATGATACCCTTCAGAGATTCCCACTCCTTGTCCTTTTGGATGTACTCGTTCAGCACTGCATCTGGACTGAGGAGGTTTGACGAGAGCGTGCTGAGCTCCTTCCTGAGCACGTTACCATTGTTGTGCTCTTCTATCGATTCAAGCGCGGTGGAGTGCTCCCCCACCACCCTGACAATCTCGTCTAGGTAGGCTGTGTTGTTCTCGACCAAGAGACCGCAGAGGTTCTTGTCCGTGTTCTCAATCTTCTTGGTAACTGCTGAAGAAAACGTATCGAATGTCGGGGCATAGCAGTCGTACTTTTCGGCAACCCTATCTCCGAAGGACAAGTATGAAGAGTACTGCTTGAGGATGCACATCATCAGTCTCACGTCATCGGACTCGAACACCCCCTTGAAGGCTTCGTAGAACCCTTCCATTCGGCGGTGTAAGCTCTCGTACGGTGACCTCAGCGACATGAAAAACTCGAGCACATTGAGTTGGTCCTCAACGCTCGCAACCTTGTCAAGTCGATTGTCTTCTTCCAAGAGGCGCAAGATGAACACCTCGGAAATTGCCATAGAGTCCAGTTTTTGGGGGTCCTGGTTGATTGCTTCCTTGACAGCCAAGTATGACGCATTGGTAGTTTCCCTGGCTTTTGCCTTTTCCGCTTCCTTTTCTTTCTGCTGTTTGTTCTGATCGCCGCCCCCTGCCGCTGCAGGCGCCGGTCCCGTCATGGGAACGTATTTAGAACCAGGGCTGTCAAAAACAAGAGCTGTGCGCACTCCTATGAAGAACGTCTCGGTCGCCATCTCAGCCTTAAATTGATCATTGCTCAGCAACTTGACAATGCCATGAATCACATCGACGAACTTTGTATCTCTTGAGTATGGTTTGTCTAGTGCTGTACTCAGGCCCTCGGCTATCTTGTTGAACGCGATGGCAAAGTTCTGCGCCGCCTTAGCCTCTAGAATGGCAAGAGCTCTTGGTTTCGGAGCTGCCACTGGTGCTGCCTGCTTCTCGGCCCCTCCTCCTCCTCCTCCTCCATAATAAACATCGATCCAGTATCTCCAGCCTTTGCGCTCTGAATAGCTGCCGCCATCTCCAGGGTCTATGTGAAGCTGATCGTCTATAACTTTGGGAACGAGCCACTCTCGATTCCAGTACGACGTCTCTGCTGTTGCATCTCCTAAAATTGCATTCGCCTTGAGATTACGGGGTATGACGGGAAGGTCGGAACCATTGGCGGCAACTCGCTTGATTGGAGGTTTCTCTGACTTCAGCACAGCAGAAAGTCCGAGAGCAGGCCCCGCACCCGGGACGGGGGGCGCGGGGGCTCCCGGAGCGATGGGAGGCGGAGGGGCTCCCGGAGCGATGGGAGGCGGAGGGGCTCCCGGAGCGATGGGAGGCGGAGGGGCACTTTCTCCGTCTCCTTTTCCGTCTCCGCCGGTGGTGGACGGAGGTGAGGCTACCGGAGCTACGGGCGTCGCAGTGTCTCTCAACCACAGCTCCCCGAGCTTATCGACGATCAATTGTGTGTTCTTGCTGTACGAAGACTGTGGAAGGAATGAAAGCGTGAATATCTTCCGAAGCACGTAGTCCTGCTTCAGAGCGGATGCTCTGCCATTGTCTACTAGCACGTCGGCGATCGTGGAGCACGACATTGCAAACTCGAGCCATTCAGATGAGACACCAGGGAGAAATACACAGTCTGCTCCTCGGTGAGACCGCACCACGGACTTGCCAAAGTAGTTGGACGACGTTAGAGTTTGTGCCAGTGAAAGGTGTGCCAGCCCCATGGACGCTAGGGAAGAGACTGCAATCGAAGAATGAACAGGCGAAGGCGATGGAACTGGACCGGCGTCGTCGTGTGGATGAAACACTATAATCACAGTAACGGCGGGACCTTCATCTGGGGTGTAAGTTCCCGATGCAAGGACTGCAGCACCAATTCCAGCAACAGCAGAAGCGCAAGAAATTGCACATTCCATTGCAAAGTCCTTTCGCAATGAGGTATCGCCATCTCGAATGTCTCGAATGTACATTTTCAGTGTTCCCTTGGGGTCTTGGACAGAGACGTGTTCCAACACACGCTCTGGGAAGTAGTCTCCATAGGAAGCCACAACTCTGGCAATGTCCTCCATAGCCAACGAGCAAACACTTTCAGACTCCATTCTCCCTTTCCGAAAGAGCTCGCTTACGACCTTGTTTGTTTGTTCGTTGGTCCACAAAAACACTATAGGTGTCAGAACCACCCCAAACCTCTCTGTGCCCTGGTCTACCAGTGGTTTGATGCCTTTCCTTCGGGTGGACGATGTTCCGAACGCACCTATCATTCCCTTCTTGTTCTCGACCACTTCCACCATCTTCGAAACCCTGAGCCTGCTGAGGACAGATACCTCCTCAGGTTGTATCCCCGATGCCAGCAGGTCGTCGGAGTGTGCAACACTGAAGGGTTCCGCATGGTAGAGAAGAGGGGTTTCCTCCGCGCATTTTGAACTGCCTATAGGCTCCGGCGCAAGAGGCGCAAGGCCGTGGCCCAGTGGCTTGTACCAAGCCATGACCACGTTTTAACATTGGTTCACACGCCCTGTGTTATGGATTCCCGCTAGCGCTATAGCAACTTAAATGAAAAACGCTGGAGGAACGATGGAGTCCGCAAAGTCAGCGCTTGCTTCTACGAAGCGTACACACGCTGCAATAAAAAAGCACGAAGACGATGGAACCTCCCCGGACAGCCAAGAGCTGCGCGAGTGGCGGACAGTTGCTGCAGCCGCCAACAAGGAGTTGTCGCGCATGGTGAAGAAGCTTGCAAACCAGGAGGAACGACACAAGGTCGAGATGGCCATGATCAATGACGAGGTGCGAGGGGAGTTGGTGGACAGAGAGGCGAACAACGCGCGCGTGGCCGAACGCTTTCGCATGCAGTTGGAAAGGGAGAACTCGTCGCTGTGCTTCGACAGGGCCCTCAACTCTGCCGCAGTCGTGGAAGCGTCCATAGCAGCGCTATGTCCGCACGTGAATGGCATGAGCTCTGGAACTGTGATGTTGATGAAAACGGAAAAGCATGTTTGAACAGGACCTGTCGGTTAGGGAGCGCAGTCGGGTAGAAACAGAGGAAGTCGTTGAGATAATCAGGGAAGAGGGTGCCCAGGTGTGTATCGCGATCTCAGGTTGCGCGCGCTCTTCGAGGCTGCCGCGGAGGCGCTCGCTGGCCACTGTGCCCGCATGCGCCATGCGCTGGTGCCACAGCGAGCCCACGTGCACTGGACGGACGCAGCCAGCGAGCGCTCAAACGCCGCTTCTGGCAGCTCTTGGCTGCCGGTTTTGTGGTCTACGGAAGCAAAAGCGTCCCAACACCCGATCGGGTCCTGGCTTTAAACTCGGATGTCCACCCCCTTTTCACCGCGCGGAAAAGGGAGGACGTTGGTCGGGGGTGAGAAGGTTTGTGATCATTCTGGCCGCCAATTTGCATCTTCTGGAACTGCACACACTCAAAGAAAACACTTGGGGCGAGAAGAGAAGTTGTACTCACACAACTTTTCAGGTGTCCTTCAACTCCGCACCCCCAATCTCCCAGACGAAACTTTAAACACAACTCCTCAAGAACATCCGCCCGTCTGTATTCACTGCGATTTCCGCGATGTTTTCCCCCGTCTTTTCGTAGCTGATGAAGGGCGTTCTGCAAATGCTGCAGCAAAAGAAATCAGCATTTTTTGTGATCTTGTAAGCAACCATGCGCGCCGCAATGGAGACGTCCACCGCGCACATGGCCGCGGGGATCAGGACCTGTCGCTCCCTGAAGACCACGAACGCCGCAGGAGCGGGGCTGCTTCGGATGCGGGTGTCAGCGACCTCCTTCCCGAAGGCTTGCGCTTCACTCCAGTGAATACCAAATAAAAAACTAGGAGTGTTGGCCTGTGTGCGCATCACGATGAACGCCGCGTTCTTGTCCTTCTTACAGGCAGCCGCGGCGTTGAACCCGGCGATCGTCAGCGCTTGGTACGCGCCGTGCGCCGTGTCGGGGAGGGCGGTCGTCATGTCCATCAAAACAATTCCCTCCTTCGTGATCAAATTGTTCACCGCTTCGGTCAGCTCATCTGGAGTGAACGAGGGGGTCTTGTCTGCCCCGGCAAACCCGACTTGCCTCAGTGCGCTGATGGCCTGCTCATGCGACTTAAATTCGATGAACGCCGCGGTATCGGGCTCTGGAACTTCGTCCGCCTTTGGGTCCTCCATTTTGTTTTGACAGTGGTGCTCGCTACAAGTCTACCGACTAAATTATTTTCGTCCGTCCCTAGCGAGGACCAGGGCGCCGACCGGTCCGCTACTCCGAAACACACGTGTACAGTGCTGATTTCATGTCCCCGAAAATGTACCAGTCGGTGGTCTTGTAGCGGGGATCCATAACACAGGGCGTGTGTACCAATGTTGAAACGTGGTCATGGCTTGCTACAAGCCACTGGGCCACGGCGTTGCGCCTCTTGCGTCGAAGCCTATAGGCAGTTCAGAATGCGCAGAGGAAACCCCGCTTCTCTACCATGCGCAACCCTTCTCTGTTGCAGACACCAACGACCTGCTAGCATCGGGGATACAACCCGAGGAGGTATATCTCCTCAGCAGGCTGGAGGACTCCGCCCACGACAGAACGCGTGACGGTTCGGCGCCGTCCACAAAGCAGGGTGTGGATCAACAGCGCGCAGATGTCGGGCAACTGAGAAGAAGAATCAACACAATACATGGAGATAAACGCTTCATGTGTAGCCTGTGTTAGTAATAACCGGTACACAGTCATGTCGAGGGTAATAATGCAACGGCGTTCGTGATTGCTGCCTTTGAGGGTCTGTTCAAAGTGCTGCTATTGTGGGCTGCGCTCGGTGTTGTAGTTTCGTACGCCACTGTCAAATTGCAAGGCGACTCTCCGCCAACGGCACCGACTAGTTACCCGCAGTTGAAATCCTTCTCAAACTCCGTGCGGCTGCGCTTGTGCGCAAGCGAGTATGTTCCGTTGTCGTTACGCGGGTCTTCGACTTGCGCCGACGCATCCTGCGCCTCCTGCTCCAGCTCCGGGAAGTACTTGACAATCTCGACGATCTTGTCCGCAAGCGCTTCGAGCTCGGATGCTACAGTGGGTCGCAGGCGCCCCAGATTCTCGAGGTACTCGCAAGTAAACTCGACGTCACGCCTCGCAAGAGCTTTGACAAACGGATCGTCCTTCAGCTCCTCGGACGCGTACTCCAGCGCAGCCCCGTGATTCTGCACCGCGGCCAGCACGATCTCGCGGTCGGCCTTCAGCTCCTCGGGCGCGTACACCAGCACAGCCCCGTCATTCTGCACCGCGGCCAGCACGATATCGCGGTCGGCCGTCAGCTCCTCGGGCGCGTACACCAGCACAGCCCCGTCATTCTGCACCGCGGCCAGCACGATATCGCGGTCGGCCGTCAGCTCCTCGGGCGCGTACACCAGCACAGCCCCGTCATTCTGCACCGCGGCCAGCACGATATCGCGGTCGGCCGTCAGCTCCTGGGACGCGAACCGCAGCGCATCCCCACACTTCTGCACCGCGGCCAGCATGAAGCTGCGGTCGGCCGTCAGCTCCTGGGACGCGAACCGCAGCGCATACCCGTGCTCCTGCACCGCGGCCAGCACGATTTCGCGGTCGGCCTTCAGCTCACCGGGCGCGAACTGCAGCGCATACCTGTTCTGCTGCACCGCGGCCAGCACGATCTCGCGGTCGGCCTTCAGCTCCTGGGACGCGAACAGCAGCGCATACCCGTGCTCCTGCACCGCGGCCAACACGATTTCGCGGTCGGCCTTCAGCTCCCCCGACGCGTACTGCAGCGCAAACCCGTGATTCTGCACCGCGGCCAGCACGATCTCGCGGTCGGCCGTCAGCTCCTTGGACGCGAAACACAGCGCATCCCCACACTTCTGCACCGCGGCCAGCATGAAGCTGCGGTCGGCCGTCAGCTCCTGGGACGCGAACCGCAGCGCATACCCGTGCTCCTGCACCGCGGCCAGCACGATATCGCGGTCGGCCGTCAGCTCCTGGGACGCGAACTGCAGCGCAGCCCCGTCATTCTGCACCGCGGCCAGCACGATATCGCGGTCGGCCGTCAGCTCCTGGGACGCGAACAGCAGCGCAGCCCCACACTTCTGCGCTGCGGCCAGCACGATCCCGCGGTCGGCCTTCAGCTCCTCCGACGCGAACCGCAGCGCAAACCCGTGCTTCTGCACCGCGGCCAGCACCATCTCGCGGTCGACCTTCAGCTTCTCCGAGTAGTCCTCAGACGTCTGCGCCCGCGGCGTAGTGGCTGAAAGCGAGACGACGCGCACGGGTCCAGGGGCAATCGACATGGGTTTTGTGTTTTGTTCAGATGTGTTTTCTTACGCCGTTGCGTTTCGTGGGCCTTTGTTCTGGGTACCGCCCCCCGGGTACCGACCCAGTTTCCCGCCGTTAACTAACAACACTGTTTCGCGTGGTGGAGAACAAAGACCCGGCTAACACGAGGATCAAGGGAACGTATCTTGCGAGGTGGATATATGGGGACAAAGTGGGGTCAAAATGTGGGTTTTCTTCTGCAAGCGTTGGAAAACACCTTTGGTCCTCATGGGAGCTTTGCGCACACTCCCAGCAGAAGCTACGCCACACCCCCCCCTCCTCCGAAAGCTCCACCGCCCCCAAGACCGCCAAACTCTCCCGGATCGAGAACCGTGTACAAGGCCACGTTCCACATGGTGTTCAACCCAAACGGAGGAAGGGTGCGACTGTCATGCATACCACGCACGCTTTTGGTCCTCCGTTCTCCGCGTCGCAAGAGTTTGCATGGGCGCTGCATGCTGCTCGGGTGCTACCAAGGCGCAAGAGGCCGGGCATCGGCGAGCGCGCAGTCTACTGCGACGAGCCGGCGTCCTCCTTCGTCATTTTCATGATCATCCCGGCGATCTCGTACTCATCGTCGCCCTTGGCGACCAGCATGTCAGACAGCAGATTCAGCGCCTTGCGCATAAGCTTGATCTTCTTGATCTTGTCCTCCTTGGCCTGCTTCTCCTTGTCCAGCTCCTTCCACGCATCGTCCCGCTCCGACTTGACCCTGTCAAAGTTCTTGATCTTGTCCTCCTTCTCGACCTTGTTCTTAAGCTGCTCGGCGCGCTTGTCGTCCTCCTGCTTCTCCCAGTCCTGGTCCGACTTACCGGACTTGAGGAACTTCTCGTACGCCTTGACCTTGGAGGCGGGGACACAGAGCTTCCCGTTGGTCTCCTCTGTCTCCTCGGTCTCCTCGGTCCACTCGGGCTCCTTGCGCTTGCGCGTCGCCTTGGCCGCGGACTTGGCAACGGACTTGGCAACGGACTTGCCGCCGGCCCTGCCGCCCTTGGACGAGCGCGCAGACTCCGCCGCCGCGACCTTGCCGCGCCCGGCCAGCGGCTGCTGGTCCTCCTCGTCCTCCGACTCTTCCACACCGCCGACCATGGAAGAATGGGACGGTGAGGCCACACCATCGGTCGTCACCCCCTTGTCGGCACCCTGTGCAGCCTCGGACACGATCAATCTCTCCTCGACAGTCTTGTCTCCCTCGGGACACGTCAGATCCGCGACAACGCTGTCATAAGACACAGCCTGCTCGCCGCCCTCGTCGCCCTCTGCTCCGAAGAGGTCCTCCTGGCTGACGCCTGCGTCGTCGCCATGGGCAGCAGCATCTTCTGCTATCTGCTCAGCAGACTTGGCAATCTCGGCGACCCTCTCCTCGACAGCCTTCTGGATACGGTACCACGCCCACCCAGGCATCTTTCCGTAGGACTCAAACTCGAACGCCTGCTCCCCCTCCGACTCCGCGGAGATCTTGTACGCCATAGTCTTGATGCAGCTCTTGTCGGCATCGCACAGCTTCTCTTCGATGATGCGCAGGACTTCCATGCGGCGGAACGACTCGTCGTTCGCCAGACGCGCCTCCTCTGTCTGCTTCTCCATCGTCTGCTCGATGGCCTGCTGCTGTGGCTGCTGCTGTGGCTGCTGCTGTGGCTGCTGCTGCGGCTGCTGCTGCGGCTGCTGCTGCGGCTGGCGCGCCTCGTTGCGCGCCATCTGGGTGCGGAGCATGTCTCGCTCCTTCTCGAGCTTGGTCGTCTCAATGAACGCCTCTTGGCGGCCCTTCTCGGCAAAGCCGGCGATGGAGGACATCAGCTTTGCGCCCGCGGCCGGCTGCGGCTGATTGAGCGCGTGGTGGGCGCGTTGGTTGATGTAGGTGGGGATGCGGCTCTCTGGGAACTCCACGAGCCACTCGGCGGACTGCACCTCCTTGGTCTTGGCGCACACCCTGCACCACTTGGCCATGGTGACGGGGTCGCGCCTGCCCACGAAGAGGTCGAGAGTGGCGCAGTTTGTGCAGATGAGGCAGCCGCTCTGCATGACGCTGGCAGCCTGCCTGCTCTGGAACTGGCTCTCCTTTGGGCCGCAGCACACCCACATCTCATTCGGGTCGTGCTCCGTCTTGGCCTTCTTATTCATCACGCAGCACTGGCAGGTGCTGAAGAAACTGACAGCCTTGCTGATGCTTTCAAAGGCCTGGCTCGTGGTCAGGGCGGTGGAGGAAGACGCGACTGGCATCTGCGAGCGTGTGTGCGCGGGGAGGTCGGTACCCAGGGGTCGGTACCCAGGGGTCGGTACCCAGGGGTCGGTACCCAGGGGTCGGTACCCAGGGGTCGGTACCCAGGGGTCGGTACCCAGGGGTCGGTACCCAGGGGAGTGGCGGGAGGCGAGACGCAGGAGGCTGGGTACCGCCACTGCCACGCACCGTGGGTCGAGAGTATTCGCTTTGCTGGTCTTGTTCTCGGAGATGGCTCCTGTGGCGGACAGGGCGGGCGGTCGGTACCCAAGTGGTCGGCGCCCGATGTGCTGGCGGAAGGCGAGCCATGGACACGCGGCGGCATGGCACGACATGGACTACTAGACTACATTTGCGTCTCACCCTTTCCGCTATTTTGTTTGTACCGACAACTTACTCCTTCTTTTTATGGGCATGGGTCCTGGGCGCCGACCACCTGGGTGCCGACCAACTGGGCGCCGACCAACTGGGCGTCGCGCGTGGCGTGGCTGATGCGGTACGGGGGGGTTTCGCCGCGCCACGAGGATCTTGTAGATTTCAGCCCCCTCGTGGGCAATCTCGATGTCTGTTGCATGGAAGTGGTCCTCGCACTTGGCACAGGCGTGTGCGCACTCTCGGTACTGTACGGGCCGACCACGTTGGATGTCCACCTTCGGTCCGGCTTGTGTGGTAACAGCATGCTCTCTGTATCAACAGGCACTCAAGGAAGTGTGCTCCCAGTACTGGCAGTGCAACAACACGGAGTCCAAGTCTTTCACCGACCAGATAAACATGGCACCGTGCTCCGCCCATGTCCGCCCATACGCACGCTTCGACAAGAAGGAGGCGGAAGACGGCAACCGGGGCGAGACATGGGAGCTCGACAAAAATGTCGCGACGTGCATGTGCTCCAGAGACGGCCTCAGCGAGATCTACATGCGCCGCTTTCGCAACGTTCTGGTCGTCACCGGGACGCGGTGTTTACATGGGCGCCGACTACCGGGATGCGTTGCCAGTCGGCGCCCGCCACCAACGACCATAAATGCATCGATCAAACGCGTGGGTCATATGGACAGCACAAATTTGGGCTCTTACCCGAATTCGTGCTCACGTGCCATGTCGGCGCCAAAGCCCAAGAGCACCAACCCTGCCAAGAAGCTCAAGCCAGACACATCAGAGGAGTCGACCAAGGAGGAGAAGCGGATGATGAAGTCGGTGCGCTCCGCCAAGGGGCCGATGTGGGCCTCACACCTGGCAATGTTGCTGTTGGAAAGGGCAGATTTTGCGGTGATGAAAGGCAAGAAGCGCACGCTTGCGGCGTACTCTGACGAGGCGCGCATGTGGATCCTGGACGATGGCTACTGCAACGCGGTGTACAGCGTCATTGAAGGCGCGCTGGCAAAGCTTGGCCTTGACATGGGACACGTGTTGCCCGATAACGACGATGGCGACGACGACGACAGTCACAGCGGAGGTGTGCATGGGCTGGAGATTCCGCTTCACGTGTATGAGGATCTCAGGAAGACGCTGCTGCCACAGCTGCTCGCCATGAAAGGACGCTTCCTCTCCACTGCCAAGGATACAATCTTCTGCTCGGACAACGTGTGCATCACTGATGCCGATCCCAAGACTGCGCGCGCCGCCAAGACGGAAGACCACTGCACCCGCAAGACTGGCTTCACGTCCTCTGCGCTCAAGGAGGAGCCTCAAGGGTTCAAGGCGTGGCACGATGCGTGGAAAGCCAACAAGACCCACCGTGTCATCGATTTTGTCGTGGGCAGCGCTGCGCTACACGGCACACCCGTCCAGGGTGAGCTGCTCGTTACCAAGGAGATGCGCTCCTTCCTGGAGGCGACGGTTGGAGGATACGAGCTGTGCGCGCCGGGGTCCGCCTTCCAAGCCCAGTTCGACCCACCCAGCGGGACAAAGCCAGAGTTTCTGGCGCATGCCGCATTCTTGGCGACCAAGGACATACCGGACAACACGTGGCAAGACCCAACCATGGGTGAGCTTGCACAGCTGGCGACGCACACTCCGCCGGACGTCCACGCCTACCACATCCTGTACAGCTGTTTGCGCAGCAACGAGGCGGCCCGCGCGAGCCCGCTCTCGCACTTTGTCATCTCAGCAGCACATGGGAGACCGCGCGTGGCGGATGCGCACCACGTTTGAGGTCGTGGACATCCTCATGAGCATGGGAATCCTGCGAAAGATCAGCGGTGACACAACATACACCCGCACGCGGAGGCGGGTGCAGAGAGAGACCCTTCCAGAGGAGGCGGAAGACACCGACCCAGATGAGGCGGTTCCTGGCCCTCCTGCAGAGCTGGTGCGCATATCAGGGGCCAAGCCCCTGGATCTCAGTGTGTACAACAAGAAGAGTGCTCCGCTGACAGCACAGTGAATTCAAATTTGCATCACAACCGAAGTGAATGTGCCAACCAACCTGTGGTTCGAGCTGTTCCATCTTACGTACTCTGCTGACTCTGTAATGGACGCCCGCCATATTCGCTCTCTTTTGTCGTGTGGTGTGAGGGTCCGCAATAACGTGTCCCTGGTCTGCACCAGGGGAAGCCCCGTGGGGGCGATTTAAACTTGTGTGATAAGGATATACACATGTGCTCTGACGTGTATTAGGAAGCATGATCACAGCCGCCACAGTGTCCACTGTTGTGGCAGTAGTGGAAGGGACATTGGGCGTGTGTACGGTTTACTTCTGTGTGAGGCTTCTGTTCCAATGCTGTGAAAATTGCATCAGCGACTTGTGCGGGTGGCTGTGCTGTAGATCTGCTCCTTGGCAAATGCGCAGGAAATACAGTGCTATATCTCCAGCTCCAGCTCCAGCTCCAGCTCCAGCTCCAGCTCCAACTCCAACTCCAGCTCCAGCTCCAGCTCCAACTCCAGCTCCAGCTCCAACTCCAGCTCCAACTCCAGCTCTCATAAGACTACGGAACGACCCCCACTAGAGTGTATAGGCGTCGGCGCCCGTTAAAATGAAGACTTTTGGAATACACTACTTTCAGACCGCTTTGTGTTTCCGGTAACGAGTCTGAACGATGCACGCGGAGGAGAGTCCCCTCGTTTTCTGGATGCCGTGTGCTGTCTGGATACGAGGTCCTGGTGGCTGTCCAGCATGCTTGAGAAACCAACCCCCTTGCACGTTTCAGCGCCTCGCTTCTGTTTGATGTTGGTAAACTGTCTGAGGGTGTACGGGTTTGCAGTCACAGCGGCCTGATTCTTGTATAGGCTGTAAAGGCTGTGAGGCGTTGCCGCGCCAGGGTTCGACGAGTCCGACCTGCCAAGCAAAGGCATTGTGTGACTCCACTCCAGTGCTGTGCCGTGTTCAAAAGTTGGGTGGCGCGCACATTAGTCCGCCTTTCTTGAGGATGGCTGCAACCAATTCTGCACAGAAAAAGCTAGAGTCGTCAGTCTTGCGTGGATACAAGATACTTCTCGCCATTCCCACGTTGGAGAAGGGCTTTCCGACGAGGGACTGGGCGTATGCTAGCATGATGTTCTCTGCCTTCTTGCAGCATCCGATTTGGACGTAGGAGTACTGCGAACGAACAAGAGGGGCATAAGCGCATGCGTGGGACGTGTTAGAGTTTTGCAAACGTGCCTGTGGGTTCCGCCCAGTCCTTGAAGTTAGTTCCACCTGCACGAAACAAACACGTGTGTGCGGGGTAGACCAAAAATAAATAGCCTACAACAATGCTTACTCCGGCGTCGTCATTGAAGATGCGCGCAACGTTGCTCATACGTCCGAAGGAACCCGCGGCATTGCCGATTGCCAGCTCTACATGAGTAAAGGTTGAAAGTTGGGCAGCCGCAGCGAGAAGATTGAGAAAGGGCTCGTTCCAGAAGGCGTCCCCAATCTTGTAGAAGATGAGTGTACACGACCCTCCTTGGTCCGACATCACAACAGCACCTATTCCTAACAGGTAAGCTTGGGGTCCAGCTTATCAAATCCGCTATTGTGCATCATAGCTGCTGGATTTTTTAAATTTGGGTGTCCAGGGTCGGCGCCCAGGGGATCGGTGCCCAGGGGGTCGGCGCCCATGGAATGCCCGCCGACTCAACGGTCATAACGGCCATAACTGGCGACTCACCGACACACAGCACACGCACGCACCCGTCGTGTCCTCCCGAGATTCCATGTCTCGCCTTCCGCCACTACACTGGGTACCGACCAACCGGGACATCTCGTTGTCGGCGCCCGACACCTTTGCCCATGGATGGCTCGGTCAAGCTGTACCCTGTACACGCACAACACTAAGCCAGGGCATGGAAAGCGATGACACTGGTCTCATGGGGCTTCTGTATTCACAGCGGGCACCGCTGGACCCGGGCGCCGACGAACCCCCGAGCCCGAGCTTGGCCTTTGACGACATGAGCTTCCTGCAGCCTGACTGCTCCATGGAGGAAGTGCAGATTGAGCCCGGCTCTGATTTGGCCAACCTGCGTGACCAGCTCATGGCTCCGTCGCCCGGGGCGGAGGAAACAGCACAGGTCCCAGTCAAAAAGGCGTTCGGGCGCCTCATTGGAAAGCCACGCCCCGCCACCGCTGTCACTCCCCCACCTCGTTCCGCCGTGTTTGTTGGAGGCTGTGAGGTCGACAAGAAGAAGAATCGCCGCCCCCCCGATCGTCTGAGCGCTGAGCGCAAGGCCGTGAACATGCGCTCAAGCGGGACTGTCAGCCGGAGCCGCAACCTTCGGGCGGAGACCAGCGGAAAGCACCTCAATAACGAGCGCACCCACCACTGGGCCTACGACCGCCAGGACCGCATGAACGGTGTGATCAGGCTGCTCACGAAAAGCTCGTCGGAGTGCCAACATGAGTTCCTCAGCAACGACATGCGAGAAGTGGCGATGAATCTCTGTGCGGTCGCCGCAATGGCGGCTGCGCGGCAGCCCAACAGCAGAAAGCTCGAGACTGCAAGCGCAAACTTCTGGGGTGTCGCGCTCGCTCTTCAGGCCCATCGCGCCTCCATGGTTGACTGGGTTGTCGGGGATGCCCTTTCCAAGGACCGCATGAGCTGGCACACGCTCGAATCTGTCATGGAGGAGAATCAAGGCGTCGTGTTCACGATCCGTGGGGTGCACTGGAACGAGGACATGGAGGCGCGCAAAACACCGAAGCAGGTTGCCAGCGGTGTCAAGCGCAGCATTGGCGCTCACAGCTTTGGATTGAAGTCCAGCCGCTTGAAGAAGCTCAATTGCCTCCACATGCTCCTCCAGAGCGGGGGGTGCGAGGGTCTCCACCCGGACATCCTGGCGATGCGGGATCCGGTCGTCAGGAATTATGACACATCGAGCTCGGCCCAGGCGATCCAGCAGCGCAAGGCGGTCTCCAAGTGGGGGAAGAAGGCCAAGGAGCGAAGCCAGCAGTAATTCGGCATCTAGGCCATCTAACGCACGGGCATGCGCACCCAGATGCACGGATAAGTTTGGTCACGGAAGGGGAGGAAAGGGCGGGGTGGGCATACCGTTGCTGGCTTTGGACCCAAGGAAGCTGGTGCTTTAGATGTGCGAGGAACACACTGGGCTCGAGAATGAGCTGATGTCGCCTCTCGTGTGAGTGCAATGGTTCCTAGAGTACCGAGAGAGTCTGAGCAAGCACAGGGAGGAAGCGCACCGGCATACCTCACTAAGGCACTGGACAGAGTGGAGACGCTCGTGGGCCAACTGATAGTTGATGGCGTAGACTCTCAGTATCAACGGTAATTGTGTTTCAACCGACCTTTGCCCATATATGCAGACATCAAACAGCTATTTAACATGGGCGTGGCGGGGGGGATTATGACCCATGGGGTGAAGCCCCCTCCGACGACCCCCAGCGCGCCGGAGGGGCTCGATGCCATGGACGAAGTATGTGTCCGTCTAGACTGTCCCCAGAGCTCGCTCAACTCGGTTCTCCAAGACTCTCTCGGGGCCGCACGAATGGGCGAGTTCGAACACACCTTCGTGTTCTTCGCCTTCCATGGAGACAATATCTATCGCCAGCCCACCGACGTGCGCGACTTTTACATGGTTCAGCAAAGCATTGAATACCACACAGGCAGAGATGATTACAAGCTGCACGGAACAGTGACCAAGACACCGATGCTGGGTGACCAGGATGCAATCGTCTGCCGGGTCTTTTTCAAAGAAGATGTAGTTGCCGTTGCCGTGTCACTTTCCGCTGGCAACTACAAGCGCTTCGAAAAGCCGAGCGCAACCGTGACTCAATTCGTGTACTCTGGAAGATCGTGTCCAGCAAACAGCCCGACCTCGTCTCGTGATAACTCATCTCACAGCGGCAGCTTCTACAAGGCCAAACCAAGCGTTCTGCTCTGCAAGACACCAGACGAGTGGGCGTCCACAGACTCGGACAAGGACGATGGCAGACCGGACGGCACAGAGACGAATGCTTTGGGCCCGCCGCGGGCTCCGCCGATCGCTCGGCGCATCATAACTCCATCTGTGAGCTGCCACGGGTCGCGCGAGAGCAGCTCGCACGGGGGCAGCCTCTACGCGAGTCGTTCTCGTGTTGGGTCTGCCCAGGAGTCGCTGGACTTGTCCTCGCTCGAAGCGCGGCTTCGTGATATCCAAGCAACGGACCCACATGACACACATTAGTAGTAGTGACTTGTAACAAGGACGAGGTAGATAAGTACTCTACGGTGATCTAATTAGAGAAAGGCAAGACACATTTCACTCCTGGGAGTTTCACTCCTTAAATAAGAGAGCTTTGCGGGCGTTTTCGGTAGAGATGTTGCCGTCTTTGGTGAAACTTGCGCTTCCACCCCGGACAGATATAGGGGGGGACTGGAATGGACTAGTGGTGACGCCTCGCGAAGGTAAAGTCCTGAAGTATGACGAGTTGCGCGACCTCATCAAGCAATACGTTATGGACGGCTGGTGGCAGTTGCAATACATTGGCGAATGTGCAAAGCTCACTAAAGTTGACAAGTCCTTCTTCTATAAATACGTGAAGGAACAGCTGGAGCTTCCGGCTTCGTGGGTTAAACAGGCACCTTACAGAATTCCCGGTTACAATCATCGAAAGGTGATTTCAGGTGCCCACCTGCTCGACCTTGTCAATGCATACTTGAGCGTCCGCCCTACGAACGCACGTAATTTGGAGTCGGTATCCGAGATGAACGAGATTAACATTGCCCTTGTTGATTACGCCGAACATTTCATGCCAATGATCGACGCTCTACGCGAAGCCGGGTTTGTTCCTCCTGAGCAAAAGCAATTCGTGATCAAATGGCGTTTTCAGAGCGCCCGCCACGCGCACGCAGCGGTGTGGCACATGGACGGCGTCAAATACAGCCCATACGCAGACGAGGACGGCACGCAAGAGTCTCTGTGGACATCGACAGGCAGGAGATGCATTGTGACAGCAGGGTGTGTAAATATCAAGGGAGATGATGATCATGAAGAGCCAAAGCTACATCACTGCGGAACAAAGGTCTTGAGCGGAGTTCCAGTGCTTACCCAACAGGCACTGAAGAATATTACGTCGGCGTTTTTGGATGCATTCAAAGAGTGCAATGACCCCATTGCGACAAGGACTAGATTTGTCAACAGAGCATTCAACGCAACGACATTCGCCCTAACAGCGTACCTACGAACAAACGGAAAGTTCAAAGATGCAGGTATTCAAGAATTTGCGCTCGAGAATGGCGAAATAGCAACGTACAACGACTCAGTGTTCCACTCCGCGGACAACAGCACGCCGAAAGGGTTTCAACGATGCTTTTTCGTGGCATGCCCGACGGCGACGAACAATGTCAACAACCAACCAATTCCGTTTAAACCACACACCAAACTCGCGAATGGAACCGAACTGATGTTTGATTCTATCTAGGGCGCGGGGTCAGACAATTACCTTCTTGACGCGCAGTTTTTGTTCTGGTTTGCCTACACTCGTAAACAACAAAAAGCATTCCCTGTCGCTTTTTAGTAAGCAGAGTTTTGAAGCGGAATGTCCGTGGTTGGCGTCACAGCCGGCCCCGTGTCTCTCTTTTTAGAAAACAACATGTGTCGCGAAAGGCGCTTGTAGTGGGCTTGAATGTCAAGACACTCGGGGGGGGGGTGCATACACACTGTTGCGCGGAACGTCAAGAAACCACGTATACTGGCACACAACCTTTCCCCACAAGTCCACCGACTAATAAAATTTAGGAGACGAAAATAATTTGGTCGGTCGACTTGTACTGAGAGGGTGAACATGTACAGTCCCCATCTTAAATAAGCCAGGAAACTGAATGCGTTGACATAGAGCTCGTTGCCATGTCGCGGCGACAGCCCGCGTCCGCGGGCTCCGTGGATGCCGTCCTTCTGCCCTCCCTGGGCAACCTCTCACTTAACAAGCGAGAGGATGCCCCGGCAAGCTGGCCGCAAGCGGAGGACATCGAGGGGAGCTTGCTCGTTGACGATGGTAGCGGGGGAAAACTGAATTTGATGACAGATGCTACTTTTAAGTTTGATTTGCTTAACCTTGCCGAGGAGCAGGCAAACAAGACTTCCAACTGGGTGGAACATTACAAGCCAGTAAACCCACCAGAAGGCGAAAAAACACCCTATGTCAACACCTGGACCAGCTTCTACCCAGGGGGGGAAAACGGCGGTGTGTACCACGCTAACCCACACTTTATGACAGACAAAGCGCTTCGGGAGAAACCCCCCACAATAGAAGCTGCGCACAAGCCCTTATTCGAGTGGGTTGAAAAGGTCGATAAGTGGGATGCATCCGATGCAACGACTAAAAAGCGAGCGCCCGTTCCACAATACGCTAAACTAAAGGAAGCGCAAGGGAATGCAAGTGTCTTCATCGCAACCCTAGGTAAGGTCCAAACGCGGGGTACGGGACTGGAGCCGTCCCCTCTTCCTCCACTTTTCTGGACCTTCGTGAAGAAGAATGTGCCCACGAAGGATCAAGTCCTTAAAATCGGACAGCAGCTCAAGGACAATAAAACCGTGACATACAAGGCGCTGAAGACAATGTACGTCGGGCCAATCTACAGCAAGTGGGGCGAGGAGAGCAAGGAAGCCACAAAAGGGTGGAGAATGGCGTGGGCAGATACTCCCAAAAAGGCGTGGCTCCTCTATTTGGGGTATATGACCAGTGCATGTTTGGGCGACAAGGCGCAGGTGGATAAAAAACGTGACCGGGAACAACAGTACCGAGACCAGTTACTTGATGATTTTATGTGCGTGGCTCCTGCTCATCTCGTAGATCAAGCGGATGGTGAGGCGGATGGTCAGCCGAAAGAACTGACGGACGAAGAGCTAAGAGAGATGCTCCTGGATGATCAGAACAACGGTCAAGAAATCAATGATACACTCCCAGAAAAATTGCTTCTGATTCGGAAAAGACTGATGGCTGAAACCCCCGCGGAGGAGGCTGAAACCCCCGCGGAGGAGGCTGAAACCCCCGCGGAGGAGGCTGAAACCCCCGCGGAGGAGGCTGAAACCCCCGCGGAGGAGGCTGAAATCAACGACGAAGAGCTAGAAGGATTGCTTAAGCTTGTTGGTACCCCTCCTTAATCCCGATCTCGAATTAGGCGCCGGCACCATCGCGCTTCTGTTCCTTCACCCGGAAAAACACAATTCTTGAATACCTGCATCTTTCCGGACGTTTTTCGTCATGCGCGATCCGTTGCTTCTGGAGCAACAAAGTCGAGGGTCTGAAGCACACACGCGCGAGATGGAGGGGAAACGAGTGTTGGAGGAATGTGGCAGTAGTTGCCACGGAGGGTGAACCCGAAGTAACCCTCAGATTCCTCCACTCCAGTGAGGAGTACAAACATCCGTATCGTTTTGCACACCAATTCCAACGCATCTTGCGTTGAGTAGTTGGAGACGCGCTTGACGCTGACAGCAAGCCTCAGTATCACAAAGTAGAGCGACTCTGAGTAAAGGTACAGGAACCCAAGTTCGAACGTCGGGTCCTTCCCAGCATAGATCTTCGTGTTTAAATGGCAGTCCGTGACAGAGTAAAGGGAATCAATAGACCGTTCGAGCGTGTTAACCAAGAATGTCTGTGGGTCGGCACACTTTGCAAGTACAGCAGGTGCGTCGTCCCCAAGCAAAAGTCGTGCTACTTGCTCGATGTCCATTGCGCGGGTTCCCATGTCTATCCACAGTGTGTTCACACTTACTTTTGGTCGGAGGTCCCTGGGCGCCGACTCTGCGCCGGGTCGTGAAGTCGGAGCCCGGCACCTGTGCCCATAATTGCAACAGTAAAAAGATCCGCTAATAGTCCAGGTAACCGGACAGAAGTCGGACAAAGTGACCCCAGGCCCGGGCGCCGATGTCCGAGTCCGATGAGGAGATGGAGCACGAGGAGGAGGAGGAGGAGGAGGAGGAAGAGAAGGAGGAAGAGAAGGAGGAAGAGGAGGAAGAGGAGGAGGAAGAGGAGGAAGAGTATGATGAAGATGCTGGAGAGGAAGCGGAAGAGTATGAAGATGCTGGAGATGAAGAGGAGGAGGAAGATGGTGAGGAGAACAGGGAGGAAGATGGTGAGGAGAACAGGGAGGAAGATGGTGAGGAGAACAGGGAGGAAGATGGTGAGGAGAACAGGGAGGAAGCCGCGGAGGCGTCTTCCGCCCAGGCAGATTTAGAAGACAAGAAGTCCTCCGACAATAGCTTCACCTTCCAAGGGGGAGAGCCCCTGCCGAAGCGTGCGCGGGTGGAGGGTATGTCCAACGAGGAGCTGGTGGTGGAGAACTCCCGCGTGCAGGGCATCAACGATGAGCTCGAGAAGAAGGTCGGTAGCCTCGAGAAGGAGAACGCCAAGCTCAAGGGCGAGCTCTCGTACTCAGATGATACAATCGCGTCCCTGCGCGATGCCATTGGTGCCCTTTCCGCTGCTGCATCTGGATCGTCGCGCAAGCTCTCCTCCAGGCCGACCAGAAAGGTGTTTCTCCGGTTTAACGCGCCGTCGGCCAACGGATCTGCGCTGGAGAACATCCCCGTTCCTTTTCGCTTCACTGGAGTTCGCTCCTTCCCTCACGGAATCGCCGCGAACAACCGCAAGAACATTCCGCGCGAGTACCAGGTGGAATTGCGTCGCCCTCTTGTTCTCAGCTTCTCCCTCTTCTTCATGGACACCGGCGCGCAAGCAACAGAGAGAGACATCTGCCATTCCGGCATCGTCCCTTTTCAGATGAAGATCATCTACGCAAACGACGGCACCGAAGTCAAGAACAACCACTTTACCCGCGTCGCGGTGGACTCTCTCACCAACCCGCGAGGAATTGTTAACGGCACTCAGAACATGCACAGCGGCCAGCTTGCATTCGACTTCAAGCTCTGCTTCGCCTCCTCCGACACGGATCCCCGCAACCGCCAGTTCGTGGTGCAGGTGTCCCCGGCACCCGGATCGGGAATCGAAGACGACCTGCTCCTGTGTGCCCAGACCGTGGCGTTCACTGTTCGAGCAAAGACAACGGCACCCAAGGCGTGAGCCTCTGGGAATCACTATTGGGAAGCTGCAGCGAGGTGTCGGAGCGTGAGAGCATTCGGGTGTAAGTCATACGACTGTGTGGATTAGTATCTCATAAGTGCCGAAGGGCCGGATTCGGCTTTTCTGGCGGGCACTAAAGAGATACGGTTTCTGGACTGGAACACTTCCTACCCCTTCCACACACGTGCATACCACGCACGCTTTTGGAACCCGTCCTGCGCGGCCTTGGGCTGAAAACAATCAACAGACTAGTTACTTGCAGTTGAAGTCCGTCTCAAACTCCTC
>Ga0209709_10001156_pt1 | contig 24623 bp, 24 predicted proteins | sample ArcticOcean_MG_C_2_FD_187435 | JGI IMG/M metagenome (GOLD analysis project Ga0209709, IMG submission 187435) | Marine microbial communities from western Arctic Ocean - ArcticOcean_MG_CB4_136 (SPAdes) (version 2) | ecosystem: Environmental > Aquatic > Marine > Oceanic | place: Arctic Ocean...
TTCATTTTCTTGCTTTAGGCTCTAGTTATTATTTTGGTGACTATTTTGCATTCCCAGAAGCAGTAGAATGCTATGTTTTAGGGTTTAATCCCACTACAGGTTTGGATAAGCCTGAATGTAAAGGGTTTGACTATGGGTATGCACTTTTAGTTTTTGCTCCTTTCAAAAATTTTATAATAAATTCAAATCCATATACCATACCTTCCATTTTTATAATTATTTTTACCATAATCACTGTAAAAATATTAAAGCCTAAAAATTATTTTCAATTTATAATTTGTTTATTAGCATTATTAAATCCATCTTCTTTATTGCTAATAGAAAGAATGAATTTGGATATATTATTATATCTAATTTTAATTTTCATGTGCTTTAATAAAATTTATCCAATTAATTGGTTTTTAGTAATATATTCTTTTTTAATTAAATTTCATCCTTTCATATTTGGAATAATTATTTTTGTAGAAAGTAAAAAGAGAAAAATTATAAATCACTTTTTTATATTCTTATTAATTATTGGTTCATCTTTACTCTTTATGTTTTTTTATTGGGAAGAATACTCATTGGTATTAAAAGAGTCTGGTGGATGGAAAGTAGGATTGCATTATTTATTTTCTATTAAAGCAATTGCAAAAGTTTTGAAAGAGGCTTTCTCAATTCATTATGGGATCTGTATTTTAATATTATATATAATTTTTTTTAATTTAATTTATAAAAATCAAAAAAAATTAAATAAAATTTTGAATGATGATTTTAACTTTGAAAAAAAATTATTTTTCATAAGTTCAAATTGCATGGTGTTTTTATTTTTGACTTTTTCAAATGCTTTTTATAGAGAAGTTTTTTTAATTTTAACTTTACCTTATTTATTTATCCATGAAAAACAAACCTACATTAAAAAAATTTTATATATTTTTTGTGCTAAATATTTGTATAATTTTATTTATACATTGGGTCTAAATTTTGATACATTTTACCATATTGAAAATATTAGATATTATGAAGTTCATTTTTTAATTAATGCTTTTATTAAAGGTTTGATTGATACGGTCCTAATGATTATGATTGGATCTATAACTTTAAAAATGAACATTAAAGTTATAAAGTCAATTATTAATTAAAGAATAAATAGAGAAAAACTATGATCTTAATGCTTTTTTAAGAATATGATTATCTAAGTTGCAATCCTTATAGCCTTTTTTTATAATATCTAAATAACGTTTGGTTGGATATGTAAATAAAGTTTTTTTAGTCATTGTATAGGTCATTACTTTCTTACCATAATAAGTAAAATAATATTTTTTATAAACAATTGGATAATCTTCATACACATCTAATTTTTTCTCATCAATTTTTGAAATTTTAAATAAAGCACCCTGTACAATTGAGTTTTTTTTAGGCTCTATATCAGCATACATGTTTCTAAAAGTTAATTTAAAATTAGTTAAATTAATTTTCTTTAAAAAGACACTGTCTTTGCATCTTCTTTTCATTTGAAAATTATTTAGATTACTACCGTAAGCGAAATAAAGCATTTAACTATCTAGCTACTACTTCTATTTTTTTTTCATTAACAAACTCTAATATTTCATAACTACACTTATCAATTTTAAGCTGGTCTTCAGATCGTATTACTATTGATACACCTAGTTTACCTGCTTGAAAAAAAGGGTAACTTCCAATTTCAACATCCTTATTATCGTCTTGGACGTTAGTTAAAGATTTTGCAATTTCACTTTCAACAGTTTTTAAACTTATTGTATGACTTAATATTGGATCTCCTCCTACTATTTTATTTTTTAATCCACCTAACATTGATTTTAAAATTGAAGGTACTCCTGGTAGGCAAAAAACATTTTCTATATTAAATCCTGGCGCACCACTTGTTGGATTTAATATCAAATTAGCATTACGCGGCATCCATATCATTTTTTGTCTACCATCATTAAATTCACCATCTTTGTAGTAAGCTTCTAATATTTTAAAAGCTTCTTTATGAATTTCATATTCAAGATTAAATGCTTTTGAAATAGATTGTGCGGTAATATCATCGTGGGTTGGGCCTATACCACCAGTGGTGAATACATAATTATTAACTTTTCTTAAATGATTAATGGTCTCAACAATTGTATTTTCAATATCTGGTATAACCCTAACTTCATTAACCTTTACACCAATTGAATTCAACCACTGAGCAATCGTACTAGTATTAGTGTCTTGTGTTCTCCCAGATAGGATTTCATTGCCAATAATAAGTATTGCAGCATTAAATTTTGTATTTTCTGTCATTATTAAATATACAATTTAAATATGGAATTTACCAAAGTTTTAATAAAAGGCAAACTTATCAAACGTTACAAGAGATTTTTTACAGATGTTAAAATTGGTAAGGAAATTGTTGTAGCTCATTGCCCTAATACTGGATCCATGAAGGGTTTATTGGATGAGGGAAATGAGGTTTATGTATCTAAAAACGACAATCCTAAAAGAAAGTTAAAATATACCCTTGAGATAATTAAAGTTAAAGAAAATTTAGTGGGTGTTAACACACATTTTGCTAATAAAATTGCCTTCCATGGTTTATCAAATAATCTAGTTAAAGAAGTTGCAAACAATGATAGTATTAAGCCTGAGGTATTTTTTGATAAAAAAACAAGATTTGATTTTTTTGTTGAAAAAAATAAACAAAAAATATTTGTAGAAGTTAAAAATGTTACTTTACTTAGAGAGGAAAAAACTGCAGAATTTCCAGATGCAGTTACTTCTAGAGGTTCAAAGCATTTAAAAACCCTTATAGAAGCTGTTAAAAAAGGTTATAAATCTTATCTATTGTTCTTGGTCCAAATACAGGGTGTTGATAATTTTAAAATAGCAAAAGATATTGATATAGAATATTATGAAAATTATTTACTTGCAAAAAAAGCTGGAGTTATTTTTTTAGCATATCAATGTAAAATAAGTTCAAAAGAAATTAAAATAGATAAAAAAATTAAAATTATTAATGCCTGATTATTTAGAAAAATTTGAAAAGATGAGGGTTGCTGGAAATCTTGCAGCAAGAACTCTTGATATGCTTACGGATAATATCAAGCCTGGAGTAACCACTGAATTTATAGATAAATTAGGCTATGAATTTATTAGAGATAATAACGGACATTCTGCACCACTTTTTTACAGAGGTTTTAAAAAATCATTATGCACATCTTTAAACCATGTTGTCTGTCATGGTATACCCTCTGATAGAGTTTTAGTTGAAGGTGATGCTTTAAATGTTGATGTAACAGCTATAGTTGATGAACATTATGGTGATACAAGTCGAATGTTTTGTGTTGGAAAAACCCCTATTAAAGTTAACAACTTAATTGATGCTACTTACGAGTCGATGATGAGAGCTATAAAATTATTAAAACCAGGATTAAAATTAGGGGATATTGGATATGAAATACAATCTTTTATTGAAAAAAAAGGTTACTCAGTTGTTAGAGATTTTTGTGGTCATGGAATAAGTACAACATTTCATGAACCACCAAATATTTTACATTATGGAAGAAGAAATACAGGTATGGAACTTAGACCAGGTATGACTTTTACAATTGAACCTATGATAAATACTGGTGAATGGGATATGAAGATGCTAAAAGATGGATGGACAGCAGTTACAAAAGATAAATCTTTATCAGCACAATTTGAGCATACCTTAGGTATTACTGAAAATGGTTATGAAATATTTACAGAATCTGTTAAAGGTTATTCCAAGCCTCCTTACTTATAATTAATGATTAAAAGATATTCTAGAAAAAAACTTACTGACATATGGTCAGAAGAAAATAAATACCAAATTTGGCTGGATGTAGAGATTGCAGCAGCCGAAGCTATGGAAAAAATAGGTCAAATTCCTAAAGGTGTGGCATCTATTGTTAGAAAAAAAGCTAAAATAAACGTCAAAAGAATTCACCAAATCGAGTCTAAAGTTAAACACGATGTAATAGCATTTTTAACCTCTGTTACTGAAAAAGCAGGGATTAAAGCAAGATACCTTCATCAAGGTATGACATCGTCTGATGTACTTGATACAAGTTTAAATATTCAATTAGTTCAATCAGGTAAAATTCTACTTGATGATATCGATCAAATTCTAAAAGTTTTAAAAAAACAAGCCAAAAAATACAAATACACTCCATGTATGGGTAGAAGTCATGGAATTCACGCTGAACCTATCACCTTTGGTTTAAAACTAGCTTCATTTTATGAGGAGTTTAAAAGAAATAGAAAAAGATTAGTTGATGCAATTGATGAAATTTCAACTTGTGCAATTTCAGGGGCAGTAGGAACCTTTGCCAATATAAGTCCAAGTGTTGAAAAGCATGTTGCTAAAAAACTTGGTTTAAAAGTAGAGCCAATATCTACACAAGTAATACCAAGGGACCGTCATGCATTTTATTTTTCTATACTCGGGATTATTGCAGGCTCTGTCGAAAGAGTTGCAATTGAGATTAGACATTTACAGAGAACTGAAGTTTATGAAGTACAAGAATTTTTTTCAAAAGATCAAAAAGGTTCATCAGCAATGCCTCATAAAAAAAATCCTATTTTAAGTGAAAATTTAACAGGTCTTGCAAGGATGGTTAGAAGTGCTGTCATCCCTGCTTTAGAAAATATTGCTTTGTGGCACGAAAGAGATATTTCTCATTCAAGTGTTGAAAGAAGCATTGGCCCTGATACTAATATAACTTTAGATTTTGCTCTGGTTAGACTTGGAAATATTTTAGATAAAATGATTGTCTACCCAAAAAAAATGATTGAAAATTTGAACCTAACAAAGGGTTTAATCTTTTCTCAAGAAGTCATGCTTGAGTTGACAAAGTCAGGTCTTAGTAGAGAGCAATCCTATAAAATGGTTCAAAATTATGCAAAAAAATGTTTCACTGAAAATTTAGATTTATTTAATGTGATATCAAATGATGAAATTATTATGAATAAAATTTCATCCAAAAAATTAAAGGCTATATTTAATTATTCTTCACATTTTAAAAATATAGACTTAATTTTTAGAAGAGTTTTTAAATAATGAAAAAAGGTAAAAAATTATACGAAGGTAAAGCAAAAATTATTTATGCAACAGATGATATAAACCTAGTTATTCAATATTTTAAAGACGATGCTACCGCATTTAATAATTTAAAAAAATCGACCATCGAAGGTAAGGGTGTTTTAAATAATAGAATATCTGAACACATACTTACAAATCTTGGACAAATTGGAATTAAAAATCATTTAGTAAAAAGATTGAACATGCGAGAACAAATTATTAAATTTGTTGAAATTATACCTGTTGAATTTATTATTAGAAATATTGCAACAGGCTCTATAACAAAAAGACTTGGGATTGAAGATGGAACAGTTTTAAAACAACCGTTATTAGAATACTGTCTTAAGGATGATAAATTAGGTGACCCCATAATTGCAGAAGAACACATACTAGCTTTTGATTGGGCAACTAAACAAGAATTGGAAAAAGTTAAAAAAATGATTCTGAGAATAAACGACTTTATGATTGGGATGTTTAGGGGTGTTGGGATTAAATTGATCGACTTTAAACTTGAATTTGGAAGATTAAAAACTAATGGAAAAACTGAAGTTATTCTAGCTGATGAAATTAGCCCTGATACATGTAGATTATGGGACTCAATTACTGATAAAAAACTAGACAAGGATAGATTTAGAAAAGATCTGGGGGACTTAATACCAGCTTATACAGAGGTTGCTAAGAGATTGGGAATACTTCATGAGCAGTCCAATGTTAGTGCTGTCAATGTTACAAAATTAAGTTCAGTTAAAAAAAGAAAGTAAAATGAAAGTATCAGTAATTATTACACTAAAAAAAGATGTACTGGATCCACAAGGTAAAGTTATACATCAAACTTTAGATAGTATGGGATTTGATGGTATCGATGAAGTAAGACAAGGAAAATATTTTGAAATTGATATTAAAGATGCTGATAAAAAAAGAGCTGAAACAAAAGTAGAAGAAATGTGTAAAAAACTTTTAACTAATTTAGTAATAGAAAATTATAAGATTATTGAGTCACAATAATAAATAATGAACTCTTCAGTAATAACTTTTCCAGGATCTAATTGTGACAGAGATGTGGATGTTGCATTAAAGAAATTTGGTTTTAAAAATAAGATGGTTTGGCATGAAGATATTGAGCTTCCAAAAAGTGATTTAGTTGTATTGCCTGGTGGTTTTTCATATGGAGATTACCTTAGATGTGGAAGTATGGCCTCAAAATCTAAAATTATGAAATCTGTAATAAACTTTGCTAAGAGTGGTGGTAAAGTTATGGGTATTTGTAATGGTTTTCAGATTCTAGTTGAGACGGGTTTGCTTCCAGGAGCACTACTTAGAAATAAATACTTAGAATTTATTTGTAAAAATATATTTGTAAAAATTAATGATAAAAATAGCTCTTATTTTAAAAACATTAAAAAAGATATACTTGAACTTCATATTGCTCATAATGAGGGAAATTACTTTTGTACCAAAGATCAAATTAAAGAAATTGATGATAATAATCAAATAGCATTATTTTACTCAGACAAAGTTGGAAATATTAAAGATGTATATAATCCAAATGGTTCTATAAAAAATATCGCAGGAATATTTAATAAAGAAAAAAATATTTTAGGGATGATGCCTCATCCTGAGCGAATGATTGACTCCAGTCTATCAGGTGAAGATGGGTCAATTTTTTTTGAAAACTTAATTAATAATTTAAAATAATTATGGTAAGTGAACAAGTTGCTATAGATCATGGATTAAAAAAAGATGAGTATAAAAAAATCTGTGATTTATTAAAAAGAGTTCCAAATATAACAGAACTTGGTATATTTTCTGCAATGTGGAATGAGCATTGTTCTTATAAATCTTCAAGATTTCATTTAAAGAATTTACCCTCAAAAGGTAAAAATGTAATTCAAGGACCAGGTGAGAATGCTGGTGTTATTGATATTGGTGATCATGATGCAATAGTTTTTAAAATTGAAAGTCATAATCACCCTTCGTTTATTGAACCCTACCAAGGTGCTGCAACTGGGGTTGGTGGAATTATGAGGGATATATTTACCATGGGTGCAAGACCTATTGCTAATCTAAATTCTATTCATTTTGGTTCCCCTCAACACAAGAAAACAAAAAATTTACTAAGAGGTGTTGTTCGTGGAATTGGTGGGTATGGAAATTGCATGGGTGTTCCAACAATTGCTGGGCAAACAAACTTCGACGAATCTTATAACGGTAATATTCTAGTTAATGCAATGACATTAGGACTAGTAAAAAAAAATAAAATTTTTTACTCAAAAGCTGCTGGTTTAGGAAAACCAGTAATTTATGTTGGTTCAAAAACGGGGAGAGATGGGATTCATGGTGCAAGTATGGCTTCAGCTGTATTTGATGATAAAATTGAAGAAAAGAAACCTACTGTTCAAGTTGGAGATCCGTTTACTGAAAAACTTTTACTCGAAGCCTGCTTAGAGCTAATGGCTGGAGATTCAATTATTGCCATTCAGGATATGGGAGCTGCAGGATTAACCTCTTCAAGCATTGAGATGGCTTCTAAAGGAAATTTGGGTATTGAAATCAATCTTAATAAAGTTCCATGCAGAGAGTCAAAAATGACTCCCTATGAAATTATGCTTTCTGAAAGTCAAGAACGAATGCTTATTGTTTTGGAAAATGGAAAAGAAGAAATGGCCAAAAAGATATTTGATAAATGGAATTTAGATTTTGCTGTAATTGGAAAAACAAATAAGAGTAAAAAAATAGAGCTTTACTTTAATGAAGAAAAAGTTGCAAATATTCCTGTTAATATTTTAGTTGAAAACTCTCCTATGTATGATCGTAAATGGAAAAAAATAAAATTACCAAAAAAAATAAAAATTAAGAAAGAAGATTTTAAAAATCTAAAAATAATAACTGTTTTAAATAAAATTCTTTCTAATCCTAACGTATGTAGTAAAGAATGGATTTGGCAGCAATATGATCATACTGTTATGGGAGATACAATTCAAAAACCTGGTGGTGATGCAGGAGTTGTTAGAGTTCATGGAACAAATAAAGCAGTTGCAGCATCTGTTGATTCATCTGCTGTATACTGTTGGGCTCATCCTTTAAGTGGTGGAAAACAAATAGTTTGCGAAAGTTGGAGAAATCTAATTTCTGTAGGCGCAACACCAATTGCTATAACTAACTGCTTAAATTTTGGTAGTCCTGAAAATGAAGAAAATATGGGTGAGTTTGTAGAATGTGTGCAGGGATTAGGAGAAGCTAGTTTGTACTTAAAATTTCCAGTAGTTTCTGGTAATGTTTCTTTTTATAATCAAACAAAAGACAATGGTATTAAACCCACACCAGTAATTGGTGGTATTGGTTTAATTAAAGATTATAAAAATATGATCACAATGGATCTTAAAGAGATAGATAATATAATTTTAGTTATTGGAAAAACTGAAGGACATTTAAACCAAAGTCTATTTTCTAGAGATATATTAAATGAAAAAAATGGCCCCCCTCCTGAAATTAATTTTTTTAATGAAAAAAATAATGGTGAAACACTTTTAAAACTTATTGATAAAAAGTATATAAGGTCTGCACATGATGTTTCCCTAGGTGGTATTATTACTGCCTTATCAAAAATGTGCATCAAAGGCAAAAAAGGTGCCACTCTTAAAAAACCTAAGTATTTAATAAATCAATTTGAATATTTATTTGGTGAGGATCAAGGTAGGTATATAATAGAGGTAGATAGTAATAACCTTCAAAAGGTGATCACAATTCTTAAAGAAAATTCAGTACATTTTGATGAACTTGGAACTGTTATTGATAATGATTTAACTATTGATGATAAGTCAAAAATATCAATTGACGATTTAGTTAAATCACATACTACTTGGTTAACTAACTATATGAGTAATTAATGGCAATGGATTTAAAAGAAATTGAAACACTTATTAAAGAAGCATTACCAAATGCAAAAGTTGATATTCAAGATTTAGCAGGAGATGGTAATCATTATTCTGCAATTGTCACTTCGACTGAATTTTCTGGGAAAAGTAAAATTGAACAACATAAAATAGTGTATAACTCACTTAAAGGAAAAATGGGTAATGAGCTGCACGCTTTAGCAATTAAAACAAAGGAGCAATAATGGAACAACAAACTAAAGATTTAATTAATAATGAAATTACAAACAATGAAGTTTGCTTGTTTATGAAGGGCACGCCTGATGCTCCTCAGTGTGGATTTTCTATGGCTGTATCTAATATGCTTAAAATTTTAGAAGTAAACTATAAAGGAATTAATGTTCTTGAAAACCAGTCACTAAGAGAAGGTATTAAAGAATTTAGTGACTGGCCAACTGTACCTCAGCTTTATATTAAAACTGAATTTGTTGGTGGTTGTGATATTGTAAAAGAAATGTATGAAAGTGGTGAGCTTAAAAAAATTCTTGAAAACAAAGGAATTGTTTATAAAAAATAAATTATTTTTTATAAATATAATCCCTTGTGATAGGTGTCGAGATATAACTCTTTGTTAATTGAAGTTGATAAACAACTTGGTCGCCCCATTTAAAACTACTTTCACAACTTGCTAAGTAAAATTCCCACATTCTAAAAAATTTTTCATCAAACATTTTAATAATTTGTGCTTTATTATTTATACAATTTTCTTTCCAGTGTCTTAAGGTATAAGAGTAATGCAATTTAAGTACCTCAATATCAGACACAATTAAATTTGCTTTCTCTATAGGTCTTACTACTTCACTCAAGCTTGGTGTATAACCACCTGGAAAGACATACTTAGTTATCCATGGATGAGGGTCTCTAGGTGGGTTAACCGACCCAATGGTGTGAATTAAAGAAACACCATTGATGTTAAGTAATTTTTCAATTTGATTAAAAAATCTTTTATAAAACTTTCTACCTACATGCTCAAACATTCCAACACTTACAATTCTATCAAATTTTTCATCTAACTGACGGTAATCTGCAAGTTTAAATTTAATTTGATTTCCCAAATTAAGTTCTTTAACTTTTTTTGTACAATAATTAAATTGATTTTCAGACAAAGTTATTCCAGTAACTTCACAATTTGCACTTTTAGCTATATCAACAGCTAAAGATCCCCACCCACAGCCAATGTCAAGAATTTTTTGATTTGGTTTTATATTTAGTTTTTTTATTATATGTTGAATTTTATTATTTTGAGCAGTTTCCAAAGTATCATTTTCATTTTTAAAATAACCGCAGGAATATTGTTTTTTTGAGTCTAAAAATAAATCATACAAATTATCTGAAAGATCATAATGGTGCGCAACATTCATTTTAGATCTTCTTATAAAATTAAAGTTTGTTAAATATCTATAAGAACCATTGAATTTATTTATTAAATAACTAAAAAAATTAAACTGGCCTCTTCCAAGATTCATAAGTGTAATATCTAAAAAATCTGTCAAAGTTCCATTCTCAATTATTATGCTTCCATCTGAATAAGCTTCTCCAAAATATAAGTCTGGACGAAACAGTAATTTATAATGAAGTTTCTTATCTAAAATCTTAAGTGAAATTGGGTTTTTATTTTTTGGTGAACCTATGATGTATTTCTTTGAATATGCATCAATTAGTATAAAACCATCTTTTTGGAACAATTTATTTAAAAATCTTGCAAGTTGCATTTAAAGTTTTATAAAATTTTTTTAATGAAATTAAGCGTACAATTAATTTACATAAAATTCATTAAAGATTATCACCCAATTTTATTGGAATTATTGACTAAAAACAATTTTATGGATTTAAAAAAAAATATTTATTATCTAGAATAATATTCAATTACAAGATTTGGTTCCATAATAACTGGGTAAGGAACTTCTTCAAATTTAGGCGTTCTAACAAAAGTGACTTTTTTGTTCTTTTCATCTAAATGGATATATTCTGGAGTTTCTCTTTCTTTGTTAGCAAGAGCAATATCTATAAATGCTAACTGTTTAGATTTATCTCTAATTTCAATAGTATCTTCTTCTTTAACTAAATAACTAGCAATGTTAACTTTTTTTCCATTAACTTTTACATGTCCGTGATTAATAAGTTGTCTAGCTGAAAATACTGTTGTTGAAAATCTTGCCCTGTATACAACTGAATCAAGTCTCCTCTCCAGCAATCCTACTAAATTCTCTCCTGTATCCCCTTTTTGCATAGCAGCTTTTTGATAAATATTTCTGAATTGTCTTTCATTAATATTACCGTAATAACCTTTTAATTTTTGTTTAGCTTGTAACTGAATACCATAATCAGAGGGCTTTCCTTTTCTACCTTGACCATGTTGTCCAGGTCCATAATCTCTTTTATTGAAAGGACTCTTAGGTCTACCCCACAGGTTAATTTTTAACCTTCTATCTATTTTGTGTTTAGCACTTATTCTTTTTGTCATTTAATAGTTGGGGTTATAAACTTACTCATTATTTTGTCAATCAACCTTTTTTGGCTAAACTAGCAAATACACTTGATAAAATACGGGTTTCTTTCACAGATAGCTCCATTTTAGAAAAAATACTTCTTAAGTTTTCTAGCATAATTGGCCTCTTCTCTAAAGGTTTAAAAAAGCTCTTTTCTTCTAATTTTTTTATACACAGGTTAGTCATTGCCTGAACATCTCTTTTACTAGCAAGAGACACTTTTTTTGACTTAGAATATTTTTCACCTTCTAAACTAATAATATTCGCTACTGTATGCGCAACAATAATGACGCTATGGGATAAGTTTAAAGATTTAAAGTCAGGATTAGTCGGTATTTGCATCGTATAATTTGCATAACTAATTTCATTATTAGATAATCCAGATGCTTCAGAACCAAATAAAAATGCAACTTTCTTATTAAAGTCAATTTTCTTTAAATGATTTAATTTTATATGTTTAATATTTTTATTTCTAAATCTTGCTGATGTAGCAATAACGTAGTCTACTTTTTTTACGGCAGATTCTAAAGTTTCATAAACTTTTGCATTTATGATTAGATCTTTAGCTCCAACAGATGTTGCTAAAATTTTATCATTAGGAAAAATTGGCTTTGGTTTCACAATTACTAATTTTTTAAATCTAAAATTTTTTACTGCTCTAGCACATGCACCTATATTTTCAGATAACTGAGGTTGATGCAAAATAAACGAAATATTATTAAATGACATTAAAGACTAGCAGGGGCATTATCCTTGAACAACTTATAATCCAAGCTATCAACTAAAGCTTTGAAGGAAGCGTCTATAATGTTTGCAGAAACACCTATGGTAAACCAATTTTTCCCTTTTGAATCAGTGCTTTCAATTGAAACTCTAGTCACAGCTTCAGTTCCAGTATTTAAAATTCTAACTTTATAATCCACTAATTTAAGATCTTTTAAATATTTTGAATATTTATTTAACTTATCTATATTTTGTCTAATCGCATTATCTAAGGCATTTACTGGTCCATTACCTTGACCCTCACACATAATTTTTTTACCATCAACCTCTAGTTGGGCTTTTGCCAATGAAATAATTTCACCTGTAGAGTTTTTTTTAACCGAAACATCATATTCTTGAATTAATATATATCTTGGTATTTCACCTATAATTCTTCTAGCCAGTAACTCAAAAGAAGCATCTGCACCATCATAGCTATACCCTATAAACTCTCGATCTTTTACTTCTTCTAAGAGTTTTTTTATTTTTGGATCATTCTCTTCTATTTCAATTCCTATTGTTTTTAACCTTGAAATAATATTTGATTTACCCGATTGATCTGAAACAACAATATTTCTAGAGTTACCTACTTCTTCAGGGTTTATGTGCTCATATGTTTTTGGATCTTTTTGAACAGCAGAGACGTGCAATCCTCCTTTGTGAGAAAATGCAGCAGCACCCACATAAGGTAAATGTTTATTCGGTTTTCTATTTAAAATTTCATCTAAAAGTCTGGAACATTGAGTTAAATTTTTAATATTTTCATGTTTAATTTGTATTTCAAATTTAGATGAAAAATCTTTCTTTAAAAAAAAAGTAGGAATTAAAGACATTAAATTAGCATTACCACATCTTTCACCAAGACCATTAATGGTTCCTTGAACCTGTCTCACACCAGCCCACACAGCTGCTAATGAATTTGCTACCGCATTACCAGTATCATTATGGGCATGAATACCCAAATTTTTTCCAGGAATAGCTTTGGACACCTCTGTAACTATCTTGGTAATTTCATGTGGTAAAGTTCCACCATTAGTATCACATAAGACTATCCATCGTGTTCCATGATCAAAAGCTGCCTTAAGGCAAGATAGTGCATATTTTGGATTAGCCTTATACCCATCAAAGAAATGTTCAGCATCAAACATGAACTCTTTTTTTTCTTTAATAAAGTGTTTTGCGCTTTCGCTAATATTTTCTAAATTTTCCTCATTAGAAATACCCAATGCAATATCAACATGAAAATCCCAAGATTTACCAACCAAACAAACTGCAGGTGTATTTGAGTTTATAAGTGCAGATAACCCAGGATCATTATCAGGGCTACGACCTGTCTTTTTGGTCATACCAAATGATGTTAGTTTTGCATTAATAAATTTATGCTGTCTTTGAAAAAACTCTGTATCAGTAGGATTTGCTCCAGGCCATCCACCTTCTATATAATCTACACCTAAATTGTCCAAAGCAGAAGCAACTTTTACTTTATCATCTACAGAAAAATCTACACCTTGAGTTTGTGCTCCATCTCTTAATGTCGTGTCAAATATATAAAGTCGTTCTTTGCTCATTTAAGTTTCCAAATTGTTTTACCATCTTTATCTTCTATTAAAACACCTTTATCCAAAAGCTCCTTTCGTATTTTATCAGCTGTCTTGTAATCTTGATCTTTTCTTGCTTTATTTCTTAATTCAATCTTTATTAAAATGTCTGTCGTACTAATTAATAACTTTTTCTTTTTAATAGATACCCACTCTTCTTTAGTTTTATTTAAAATACCAACAAAATTACAAGCTAAAACAAATTGACTTTTATCATTATCATTCCCTATTGATGCTTTTTCATAAAGTTGATGTAAGTTTGCGATATAGCCTGGTGTATTTAAATCATCATATAGTGGAGATAAAATATCTTCATTAAGTTTAATTTTTTGATCAATCACTATGAAAACTTCGTACCATTTTTCAATAGTATTTTGACAGTCATTTAAAAGCTTTTCATTCCAATCCAAGGGCTGCTTGTAATGAGCACTCATAAGGGCAAGTTTTAAAACTTGACCATCAATTTTTTTTTTAAAATTTTTGATCTTTAATATGTTGCCTGTAGATTTAGCCATTTTTTCATTAGACATAGTTATAAAAGCATTATGAATCCAATAATTTGCAAAAGATTTAGTATTGTTTGCACATCTTGATTGAGCTATTTCATTTTCATGGTGTGGAAAAATTAAATCAATACCTCCTCCATGTATATCAAATATATCGCCAAGATATTTTTTTGACATAGCAGAACATTCTAAATGCCAACCTGGTCTTCCTTTTCCCCACGGTGAGTCCCAAAATGGTTCATTATTAGATGAAGGTTTCCACAAAACAAAATCTTCAGCATTTTTTTTATTTTCTGAAACTTCGACTCTTGATCCAGCTATCAAATCTTCTAATTTTTTATTTGATAGTTTTCCATAATCTTTAAATTTATTTACCTTAAAATAAACATGGTTTTTTTTTTCATAGGCAAAATCTTTTTCTAATAATGTTGAAATCATTTCGATCATTAAGTCGATATGATCTGTTGCTTTTGGCTGATGATTAGGTTCATCTAAATTTAAGTACTTACAATCATCATTAAAATCTTTAATTATATTACTCGTTAATTCCGATATTGGAATATTTTTTTCTTTTGAAGATTTTATTATTTTATCGTCTACATCTGTAATGTTTCTGACATAATTTACTGAGCTGTTTCCATATTTTGATTTTAAAACTTTAAATAAAATATCAAATATAACTAAAGGTCTAGCGTTACCAATATGTGGGTTGTCATAAACTGTAGGGCCACATACGTACATTCTAATATTTTCTTTATACATGGGAACAAATTTCTCTTTTTTATTTTTGAGATTATTTGTTAAATAAATATCATTATTCATTGATTTAGAATTATACTTTAATTTTGGGTTTGTGAATCTTTAAGATTAGTTGGGAATCTTACAAACTGGGATTGGTTCCATTTTATGTAAGTTCATTTTTCTTATTTTTTCATATTTTTCTCTATTTGGTGAGTTTGGGTTATCCATTGCCTCTTCTAGCTCTTTATATTTAAGGCCTAGTTGACCTTCATCTGTTCTTCCATCATCCCACAATCCATCTGTTGGTATGGCATCAATTATTTCTTTTAATATATTAAGCTCTTTGCCGATTTCCCAAACTTCTGATTTATTGCAATCTGCAATTGGAGATATATCTACTCCACCATCTCCATATTTTGTATAAAATCCAACTCCAAAATCTTCTACTTTATTTCCTGTTCCAACTACAATTCCCTTATTAGCTGCAGCAACTTGATAAAGTGTTGTCATTCTGAGTCTTGCTCTTGAGTTTGCCATTCCTAAATCACTATCAAACTTAGATAAACTATTTTCAAATTTTTCAAATAATTCATCTAAATTCACTGTGTGTGTTTCAACGTTGTTAAATCTTTTAACTAACCACTCTTGATGCTTAAGACTTAAATCATGTTGTGTAGATTTTTGTTTGATTGGCATTGATAAAACAATAGTTTTTAAACCTGTCATGGCGCATAATGTACTTGAAACTGATGAATCAATTCCACCAGAGATACCAATAACTAAAGATTTTGCCTTAACTGGCATTGTCTCAATATAGTTTTTAATCCAATTACTTATAAAGAGTGTTTTTTCTGATGGTTTCATAATTATAAAATTTAGACAAAATTGTATTTAATACAATCGTTTAAGATGCCGCTTTAATATTATTTTTTGAATATTTGGCATTCTTTTTAATCTCATCAGAAATTAAAAATGCTAACTCTAATGCTTGATTAGCATTAAGTCTTGGATCACAATGTGTATGATATCTATGGGATAAATCTTGGTCTGATATCTTCTGGGCACCACCAGTACATTCAGTCACATCTTGCCCAGTCATCTCAATATGTAAACCACCCGCATAACTTCCTTCACTTTGATGGCATTCAAAAACATTTTTAACTTCATTAACAACATTGTTGAATGGACGTGTTTTATATCCAGATGTAGCTTTAATTGTATTGCCATGCATTGGATCACAAGACCAAATTACATTTAAGCCTTCTTTTTTTATTGCTCTAATTAATTTTGGTAAAAACTTACCAACATTGTCATGACCAAATCTAGAAATTAAAGTAATTTTACCTTTTTCATTATTAGGATTAATTCTGTTGCATAGGTTAATTAGGTCTTCACTTTTTAATGTAGGACCACACTTAATTCCAATTGGGTTTTCAATGCCTCGACAAAACTCAACATGTCCACCATCTAGCTGTCTTGTTCTATCTCCTATCCAAACAAAATGTGCAGAGGTGGCGTGGTGCTCACCTGTTGTAGAGTCCACTCTTGTCATTGACTGTTCAAATGGTAATAGTAAAGCTTCATGAGAAGTCCAAAAGTTAACAGTTTTTAATCTTCTATTAAAATCTGAGTTAATTCCACATGCATCCATAAATGCTAACGCATCTGCAATTTTATCTTCTAATTCTTTAAATTTTTTTCCTGCTGGTGTTTTTTTGATAAAACCTAAATTCCAAGTATGAACTTTTTTAAGATCAGCAAATCCACCATGAGAAAAAGCTCTTATAAGGTTAAGAGTTGATGCCGATTGAGAGTATGCTTTGAATAATCTTTTTGGATCTGGTACTCTTGATTTTTTATTAAATTCTATACCATTTATATTATCTCCTAGATAACTAGGTAGTTCAACACCATCTATATTTTCAATTGGTGAACTTCGAGGTTTAGAAAATTGTCCAGCAATTCTTCCTAGTTTAATTACAGGTAAAGATGCAGAGTAAGTTAGAACTAATGACATTTGAAGTACTAATTTAAATGTATCTCTAATATTATCTGGATGAAATTCTGCAAAACTTTCAGCACAATCTCCACCTTGAAGTAAAAATGCTTTTCCATCAACTACTTGAGCAAGCTGTTCTTTTAAATGTCTTGTTTCACCTGCAAAAACTAATGGTGGGAAATCTTTAATCTTATTAAGAACTCCATCTAATTCTTTTTTATCTGGATATTCTGGGATATGCTTTACGGGATAATTTCTCCAGCTATTTATTTTCCAATTTTTCATATTCAACCTAGAGGTGTTCTAGCAGAGTTTAATAATTATTCAACTGTAACTGATTTCGCCAAATTTCTTGGTTTGTCAATGTCATAACCTTTTTTAAGAGCCGAGTAATAAGCCAGCTTTTGTAGGGGTATCGTTAATAAAAATGGAAGCAAATCATTATTAGTACTCTCCACCTCTATAGTTTCCCAAATATTTTCCGACAAAATCTCATCTTTACTTTTATTGGTAATCAATAAAACTTTTGCACCTCTTGCTATTACTTCCTGCATATTTGAAATTGTTTTTAGATAATATTTATCTCTTGGGGCTAAAACTACTACTGGCATTCCATCTTCTATTAAAGCTAATGGGCCATGCTTCATTTCACCTGCTGGATACCCTTCCGCATGAACATAGGCTAGTTCTTTTAATTTAAGAGCACCCTCTAAAGCTATAGGATAAGAGAGTCCCCTTCCTAAAAACATTGATCCTTTAGCATCAGTAAATGTGCTTGAAACTTTTTGAATTTTACTTTTAGTCAATAAAGTTTCTTCAACTAGTTTTGGTAATCCTTTTAAATCTTTAATTTTATTTAAATACAAATCTTTATCTAAATCTTTTCTTAAAATTCCTAGTTTTAAAACCAAAATATAAAGAACAAGCATTTGTCCCAAAAAAGCCTTTGTTGAAGCTACTCCGATTTCTGGTCCACAATGAATTGGTAAAACAAAGTTAGAATCTCTTGCTATAGAACTTTCAATAACATTAACCACACTACAGGTTTTCATACTATTCTTATTGCATAAATCTAAGGCTGCATAGGTATCTGCAGTTTCACCTGATTGTGAAACAAAGATATATAAATTATCTTTTTTAAACCTATTTTTTCTGTACCTAAATTCTGAAGCAATATCAATTGTTACATCTAATTTTGTTAATTCTTCAAACCAATATTTTGCAATTAAGCAGGAGTGGTATGCTGTTCCACATCCTATTAAAGTTATCGAGGAAATCTTTTTTAAGTCCCAAGGAAAATTATAAATATTGATATCATTATTGATAGTATCGACATATTCCTTGATGCAATTTTTTAAAGTTGTTGGCTGTTCTTCAATTTCTTTTGCCATAAAATACTTAAAATCACCTTTTTCATAGTTTTGTTCATTTGTAGATAATTCTAAAATTTTCTTATTAACTTTAATTCCATTTTCATCAAAAAATTCAACTTGATCTTTTTTTACAATACAAAACTCACCATCACTTAAGTATGAGATCTTATTCGTCATTGATTTTAAAGCGTAGGAGTCTGACCCTAAATAATTTTCATTAGATCCATACCCAACTGCTAATGGAGAGCCCCTTCTAGCACCAACAATTAAGTCAGGTTGACTTTTAAAAATTATACCTAGAGCAAAGCTTCCATGAAGTTGATTGAGCATTTTTATTACAGAGTCTTTTAAATCATTTTTCTTTAAATATTCTGTAATTAAATGAACAATTACCTCAGTATCTGTTTGAGATTTAAATATGTGACCCTTATTAATTAAATACTTTTTTAACATTGTAGAATTTTCAATAATTCCATTATGTACAATTGATACATTTTCTGAAGAATGTGGATGAGCATTAATAGTGTTTGGTATACCGTGGGTTGCCCATCTAACATGTCCTATACCAACAGAACCAGACATATTTTTAATAGCTAAATTTTTTTCTAAATTATCTACACGTCCTTCGGATTTAACTTCATTAATAACTCCATCTGATAAGGTGGCTATTCCCGCTGAATCATAACCTCTATATTCAAGTTTTCTTAGTGAATTTATAATTGTTGAAGAAACAGGTTTATTGCTAGTGATGCCTATAATTCCACACATATATTATTTCTTTTTTCTTTTATAATTTTTTATTTCAACTTGTGTTCCTCTAGTTAGAGATAGAGATTTTTTTTTAACATCTTTTGTTATTACAGATCCCGCACCAATGATGCTGTCTTCATTTATTGTTATTGGTGCAACTAAAGATGAATTAGAGCCTATAAAAACATTATTCTTAATTATTGTTTTGTTTTTTTTAACACCATCATAGTTGCAGGTAATTGTGCCTGCTCCAATGTTAACATCTTTTCCTATTTTGCTATCACCAACATAAGATAGGTGATTTATTTTTGACTTCTTGCCAATTGTGCTTTTTTTAACTTCAACAAAATTTCCAATTTTAGATCCTTCCTTTAAAATTGTGCCTGGTCTTATTCTTGCGTAAGGTCCTATATCAACTTTATTTTCTATTTTACAATTTTCTAAATGTGAAAAAGAATCTATTGTTACATTGTCTCCAATTTTAACTTTGGGACCAATAACTACGTAGGGTTTGATGGTTACATTTTTACCCAATCTGGTGTCTTCTGAAAAAAAAATTGTTTCTGGACCAATCATTTTAACTCCATGTTTAACAAACTTATTTCTCAATTTTGTTTGAATTTTTTGTGAATTTATTTGTTTCATTTTTAAAAACCATTATAGTAAGTAATGACATATCTTAATTCACAAATTATTTCTTAACAATACATTATTAATGACTCAAAATTATACAATCTTATTTGATTTAGATGGCACATTAGTTGATACAGCTCCAGATTTAATGAATGCACACAATCATGTAATGAAGAAATATGGTTATCCAACTAAATCTACAGAGGATATTCGAAAACTCGTAGGTAAAGGTGCTGGTGCAATGATTGGAAGATCTATTTGGGGACAAGCAAAAGAAGAATTTGGAAAAATAGATGATCAAAAGATAAAAGCTGAAATGGTTAAGGAATTTATTAGTTTTTATGGAAACAACATAATCAATGAAAGCACTCTAATTAATGGTGTTAAAGAATTTTTAAAATGGTGTGTGGAAAAAAAAATTTCTATGGCAGTATGCACTAATAAGCAAGAACACCTAGCTATTGATCTTTTAAAAAAGATTGGAATATATGATTACTTTGAATATGTTGCTGGGCACGATACCTTTGATTTTTGTAAACCTGACCCTAGACATTTGACAAATATTATTGAAATCTTAGATGGTGATATAAAAAAATCTTTAATGTTTGGTGATAGTGAGTCTGATGCAAATGCAGCAAGAGACGCCTCAATACCTGTATTTTTACTAGAAAATGGCTACACAGAAAAACATACTAATGAAATTTATCACAATCATCTAATAAAAGACTTTATTGGTGTTGAAAAAATCGTTTCTACCTACTTAAAAGATTGATTTAGTTTTTTTTCTTATTATTAATACCCCATACAATAATAAGGAGAAGTTCTGATTTCACATAAAGTTAAAGTTTACCCATCTAAAATTCATTTACATAAAAAAGATCAATTAGCTTGGAAGATAGCTGAGATAGCTTCTGATAATTCAAAATTAGATAAAAATTCAGTTGAAATGGTTATTAATAGAATTATTGATAATGCGTCTGTAGCAGTTGCTTCTTTAAATAGAAAAGCAGTTATCTCATCAAGAGAAATGGCTCTAAAACATCCAAGAAAAAATGGCTCAACTCTATTTGGTATTGACTCAAATTTAAAATTTGATTGTGAGTGGGCTGCCTGGTCTAATGGAACTGCAGTTAGAGAGCTTGACTTTCATGACACTTTTTTGGCAGCAGACTACAGTCATCCAGGAGATAATATTCCACCCTTACTAAGTGTAGCTCAACAAACAAACAAAAGTGGTTTAGATCTTTTAAGAGGAATTATTACAGCATATGAAGTTCAGGTAAATTTAGTAAAAGGCATTTGTCTCCATGAACATAGAATTGACCATATTGCTCACTTGGGACCTAGTGTTGCAGCAGGCTTAGGAACAATGCTTAAATTAAATACTGAAACAATATATCAATCTGTTCAACAAGCTTTACATACAACTATATCAACTAGACAATCGCGAAAAGGTGAAATTTCTAGTTGGAAAGCTTTTGCTCCCGCGCATGCAGGTAAACTTGCAATTGAAGCAGTTGATAGATCAATGCGAGGAGAAGGTGCACCAAGCCCCATATATGAAGGAGAAGACAGTCTTATTGCTAGAATACTAGATGGTAAAAAAGCTTTATACAACGTTCCTTTACCTAAGAAAGGTGAAAGTAAAAAGGCTATTATGGAAACTTATACAAAAGAATATTCTGCTGAATATCAAGCTCAAGCGCTAATTGACATTGCTAAAAAATTAAATAAAAAAATAACTAATCTTAATCAAATTAAAAAAATTGAAATACACACTAGTCACCATACACATAACGTAATTGGTACTGGCGCAAATGACCCACAAAAAATGGATCCAAATGCAAGTAGAGAAACTTTGGACCATTCGATTATGTATATTTTTGCTGTTGCTTTAGAGGATGCTGATTGGCACCATGTTAAATCTTATACAAAACAAAGGGCTAACAAAAAAAGCACTAATAAAATTTGGAAATCAATTATAACTCATGAAGATAAAACGTGGACTAAAAAATATCATGACCCTAACCCAAAAAATAAATCATTTGGAGCAAAAGTAGTGGTTACATTAAATAATGGTAAAAAAATAATAGAACAACTTGATAGAGCTGACGCCCATCCTTATGGTGCACGTCCTTTTAAAAGACAAAATTATATTCAAAAGTTTTTAACACTTACAGATGGTATTTTAGATAAAAAAGAAAGCTCAAGATTTCTAAAAACTGTTCAAAATCTTAAAAATTTAAAACCAGGTGAACTAAATAAATTGAATATTCAGGTAAAAAGAAGTCAAATAAAAAGAAATACAAAAAAAGGAATTTTTTAGTGCACTTTGTCGATAAAAAACCTAATCAAAAAAGAGCTGACTTTGTAAGCAAACTTAAAACTAATAAAATTTTAAGAGTTCCAGGTGCATATAACCCCTTGACAGCAAAGTTAATTGAGGAGATTGGTTATGATGCTGTTTATGTGTCAGGTGGTGTTATGGCAAATGACTTAGGATATCCTGATATAGGTTTAACAACATTACAAGATGTTAGTACTAGATCTTATTTAATATCAAGGGTTACAAGTCTTCCAACAATTGTTGATATAGACACAGGGTTTAAATCTTGTGAAGAGACCATTAAAACCTTTGAAGAGTTTGGGGTAGCTGCAGTTCATTTGGAGGACCAAGTAGAACGTAAAAGATGTGGGCACCTTGATAATAAAGAATTAGTTTCAACAGAAGCCATGGTTAAAAAAATTAAGGAATGTGTTGCGGCCAAACAAGATGAAAATTTTAAAATTATAGCAAGATCGGACGCTAAAGGTGTTGAGGGTATAGATAAAATGATTGATAGATGTAAGGCTTATATTGACGCTGGTGCTGAAATAATTTTTCCTGAGGCACTACAAGATGAAAAAGATTTTGAAAAAGTTAGAAAAGAACTTTCATGCTATTTGCTTGCAAACATGACTGAATTTGGAAAATCTAAACTTTTTAACTATAAAGAATTAGAAAATTTTGGTTATAATATTGTAATATATCCAGTAACTACACAAAGATTAGCAATGAAAAATGTGGAAGATGGACTAAGAGATATTTATAAAGATGGACATCAAAATAATATTATTGATAAAATGCAAACTAGAAAAAGACTTTATGAGTTAGTTGAATATGAAAAATACAACTCTTTAGATGAAAAAATTTATAACTTTAGTACGGAAGGACACGAATAATGAGTGATGATATTAAAAAAGGATTAATGGGGGTAACAGTTGATGAAACTGCAATTTCAAAAGTTATGCCTGAAATTAATTCACTAACGTATAGAGGATATGCTGCTCAAGATTTATGTTCAGAGTGCCAATTTGAAGAAGTTGCTTATTTAATCTTAAATGGTGAACTTCCTAATAAAAAACAATATAAACAATTTCTTAAAGATGAAATAGGTGAAAGAAAATTATCAAAAAATCTTATTAATATAATTAAACAAATGCCCCAGAAGTCTCATCCAATGGATGTTGCTCGAACAGCTGTTAGTTTTATGGGATTAGAAGATAAAGAAACTACAGACAATAGTCCTACGGCCAATTTGAGAAAAGCTATGAGAATATTTTCTAAGACACCAACAGCACTTGCAGCATTTTATAGATTTAGAAAAGGGAAAAAAATTATTCCACCAAAAAAAGACCTTACTTTTGCTGAAAATTTCTTTCATATGTGTTTTGGTAAAGTTCCACAAAAAGAAATTGTTAAAGCTTTTGATGTTTCTTTAATTTTATATGCAGAACATAGCTTTAATGTTTCAACATTTACTGCAAGAACTATTACAAGTAGTCTATCAGATATCCATGGAGCAATCTCTGGAGCTATAGCTAGTTTGAAGGGTCCTTTGCATGGCGGTGCGAATGAAGAAGTTATGCATATGATGAAAAAAATTAAAAAACCTGAAAATGCATTAAAATGGATTAATAATGCTCTAGATAACAAGGGTGTTGTCATGGGATTTGGTCATAGAGTTTATAAAAGTGGAGATTCAAGAGTTCCGACAATGAGGGAGTATTTTGGCAAAGTTGCTAAGATTAAAAAAGATAAAACTTTTGAAAAAATATATGATATTGTTGAAAAAGTGATGATTGAAAGGAAAGATATTCATCCAAATGTCGACTACCCTACTGGACCTACTTATCATTTAATGGGGTTTGATACTGATTTCTTTACACCAATATTTGTAATTTCTAGAATTACTGGTTGGTCTGCACATATTATGGAACAACATGCTGCTAATAAACTAATTAGACCTCTTGCAGCTTATAACGGCAGTAAACACAGGCAAGTTATTTCCTTAAATAAAAGGTAGATTTTTAAAAAGGAAAGTTCCCTTAAGCTTCATTTCATTTTTTATATAGATAAAGAAAAGGGACAGTAAATACTATCTCTTTTGAATATTAATTAAGTAAAATGAATTAACTAAAAGCTTCGGTCCAAGTACCTTGTGTAGATGCTTTAGAATATTCAGTTGAACGACCTTCAAAAAAGTTCATGTGTTCAACACCGTTCAGCATATCGTCAAGCCAAGTTAAAGGATTTTTATCAATGTCATAAATTGCCTTTAAACCCAGTTGAGTAAGTCTTCTGTTGGCAATAAATCTAATGTAATCTTTAACTTCTTTTCCAGTTAGACCTTCCATTGGACCCATTTGGAAAGCTAGATCAATAAAAGCATCTTCATGCTCTATAATTGTTCTACAAGCTTGATAGAGCT
>Ga0209709_10001157_pt1 | contig 24620 bp, 15 predicted proteins | sample ArcticOcean_MG_C_2_FD_187435 | JGI IMG/M metagenome (GOLD analysis project Ga0209709, IMG submission 187435) | Marine microbial communities from western Arctic Ocean - ArcticOcean_MG_CB4_136 (SPAdes) (version 2) | ecosystem: Environmental > Aquatic > Marine > Oceanic | place: Arctic Ocean...
ATACTTTTCGGAGTTATATGAGATACTTTTGGAGAGATACTTTTCGCCAGATTTGCCAGAAAGTATCTGAAGTAAATTAAAATGATCCAAATGGCATCGCTTATATGTTTAGAGTATTACACTCTCATCGGTCATAAACGTAGAAGAGATGAAATACTAAACATGTAATTAGTGTTTGAAGAAGTAGATCTCTGTACGTTGTTTTTTGTCATGTTGTTGCTTGATGTTTGGGGGTGAGATTTTGCTGAGAGGGGCAAAAACGTGACGGTACAGAACAATAATACCCAAATTTTCAAAAAAACTAATTCAAAGATACATGTTCGATGTATGTACATTAAACTACTTGTATACAACCATCAGAAGACAACCATCAGAAGACAACCATCAGACACCGTTTGCCTTTGGCACTTCTATAATGGACACAATAGATTGCCCACCAAGACAAGTACAATCGAATTATCAACATGCCTTTATCAGACATCATAATATCACGAAAATCATCTTCAGTAAATTCACCCAATTTGACATAATTGTTGAGCTTTGACACCACATCATTAACAGCATACAGCTTTGGCGCAGTACGTTTCAAACAAATAAGCATAGCTTGTGCATGTGACTGGGGTGTTAAATCGGCCATCGCTTTGCACATTTCAAACATCCTTCTCAATTCACGTTTGTTGTCATGGGCATATTGAATTCTCTCAGTAGGATTAGCACCCGTTACCTTATATGATACTCTCATTTGTTCTAAGACAGCATTCTTTAACAATGGTAAATCCCACATCCCCCGCCCCACATATGTTCGCTCATTCGCCCACGATGGACAACATCCCCATTTCTTTTTAAGATGTTTAACAAAACTTCCAATTCTATGTGCAATGGGCACATCATGACAATTGTTGAAAATCATCTTTGGTGTAATTTCAAAAGGGCATTTTTGGTTGTACATCGAACAAAAGTTGCCGACCAATGTTTCAAACGGATTTTGTTGCAGTGCCATTTGACTCACAATCGCATTTGAATTCGATTGGAACATGTTTGGACTTCCACCGAGTTCTTGATTGTTAGTACTGGTAGGGGTTGACATATTTTTTATCAAAGTATAGGAAAGAAATGTTTTTGGTGTACTAAATTAGTATGACTAATATATTTTTGGTGTACTAAATTATAGTATGACTAAATATTTAGTTTCGATCTGACATTTTAGACATTTTAGACATAAATACTACCTTTTTAGTCGATTGCGCCAAGCAGAGCCAAAGCCCAAAAAACGATGCACTTTGTACTCCTAAACCCGTTCAAAGGTGTTGAGACCCGTTCAAATGGCTTACCAGCAACAGTAGATACAGCATTACGTCGAAAAACCTCGTTGCTTGCTAACTTTTGTTGAGATTGAGATACTTTTCGGAGTTATATGAGATACTTTTGGAGAGATACTTTTCGCCAGATTTGCCAGAAAGTATCTGAAGTAAATTAAAATGATCCAAATGGCATCGCTTATATGTTTAGAGTATTAATGAGAATTTATATGTACTTGAATATCAATCTTCTCTCATTCACCTCTATGGCCACATCAAAAAAGAAAAACACACTGAAGATTTTTAATATAATTTGTTTTTGATGGCAGTCCATTTTTTTCTCATAACTCTCCAATCTTTTTTTCTCCAGCGAACTTGCTTGTCATTCATTACTGCAAAGAGCAGAGGCTCAAGAGTTCTTGGACATTGACTCTTTTGTTTATGGTCCCACGATATTTCAAGGTGTTTTCCATTTGCATGAGATACGTAGCGAATTCCTAGAAGTGTTTTTATAAGAATTGCCACATGATAAATTATTTTTCCATCATGTCCTTCCAATGTCATTTTTATCATTTGAACATGATTGGGTCTATGTTTACCAGAAAAAACCAATTTTGCTGCATATTCTTTGTTGTTTTTGACACACGTTCCATTTGCATATCCAAGTTCAGTATCATAACACATTTTCATTGCTTTATTCTTATCATAATAAAAGAGTTTTGCCAGAGGGTCATTAGTATCTTTACGAAATTGTTTTTGAAAATGTGCAGCGTTGATTATCTTATCCATCTCCTCGCCTATGCGCCGTTTGGTTGTTAGTTTCGATGGTTGCATTTGACTTGTAATTGGATTTTGTATCGATTGGGCCATCATGTTTGATGCTTCGACGATGTTTTTGTCGGTTGGTTGTTTATTTATGTTCATCAAGTTTTGAAATGTGACTAAATTTTAGTCTTTCGGACATTGACCAAAATTTAGTCATTCATATGACCAAAATTTAGTCATTCATATGACCAAAATTTAGTCATTCAATAACTAATTTTTTAGTCAGTACACTCAAAACATAAATGTCAACCTTCACGAATACCAATAACGAAACAATCATCAAACCTTCAAACATGGCTGATTCGATGCCAAATACGATTTCAAGTCGAATGGAAGATACTTCCACCTCTATACCCACACATCAATATAATTCCGAAGAAAAAATTCAACTAGTTCCCTCCAATGTATTAGGATCAGCTTCGGCTATGGCAGCGGCGGGAAATGACTCTTGGTCCACGCCCTTGAGTCAGTACGAGGGTTTCAAACCATTATTAGATGCTCTCTCATGCGGCAATCGTCTGAAAATATGGGACCCGTTCTACTTTAATGGTACTGCTGCCAAATACATGGCCCAAGTTTTCAAGAACAATGATGTCATTCATGAAGACCGGAAAGTTGACCTTGTACCCTTCCAATTGCCTGCTTTTGCTGCTGGCACTGAACTAATTTTCACCAATCCACCGTTCAGTATCGCGAAGCAAGTGTTGGAATGGATGCTGTCGTTGAAAATCCCGTTTATTGCGTGTCTTCCGGTTGCAGTAGCTACAAATAAGGGGACCAACCCAATGATCCGAGAACATAAAATTCAAATCATCAAATCAAATGGAAGAATCGCTTTTGAATTGTCTGAATCACCGGAAGATTCTCCAACAACCGGAAAACGAGACACTGCGTGGTACTGTTACGGTCTTTCGTTGCCGGCAGAGGTTCAATGGTGGTATGTTGGTTTATTGGAAGGCGAAATGGGCAACGTCCGATGCTTGGGAAATTCGAACAGAAAACGAAAACGCCACTGCCAAACTGATCAAAATGCAAATGCAAACAAAGAACAACAACAAAAACTACAGTCCAAAGAAGAGGTAGAGGAAGAGAAAGAAGAAGAAAAATGTTTCAAGGATTGGTTTGATATGTATTGCGGCACCACGAATTGCGACACTCTGTGCTTGGGTAAAACAAAAGAGGACGTTAAAAACAGCCATGAACGCTGCCACAATGACGAGCATTTTGGTCGTGCGATCAAGGTACATGTGCGGAAGAAAGCGCCACATTCATGGGAAAAGTATTGTACCAAGCATGGCATCATAATACCTAAAAAGCACGCCAAGGACGATTTTGAAGCAAAACTCAAAGAAGAAATGGGCGACGCTTTGTGGGGCGATACCTTTCATCAATATACGACCATTGGCCGTAAGAAATGCTACGACCATCTCTTCTTCAAATGCTGTTCAAATTATCCTCATAAGAACCTGCTTTGTCCAGAAGTACCCACAACGGCGAAGAAGAAGAACAAATGAGACCTCATTGTTTAGAGTATTAATAAGAATTTACATGTACTGGAAGGTTATATGTAATTGTGGACAGAAAAGCGAAAAGACGTAGATTTTAAATGTAAAATACCCCAAACGGTTGAATAGTATCTCTATCTCTCCAAAAAGTATCTCGTATCTCTCCGAAAAGTATCTCAGAAAATATCTCAATCAAAAGAGACGAAACAAGATTGTTCTAAAACAGTATTCTATTTATTCAAACATTTCTAAATCATACATCGCACATATGTAACTTTTATATTATTTTTTGATAGATTCAGTATATAAGTGGGCACAATTTGGGATGAACATGATCGATCAAACCAGTGACAAATCCCCCCAACAATTTTCGTCACCAAGTGCCCAAGATTTGGCCAATTTGCAACAACAGGACAAAAGAAAGCGCGAAGCCGTCACTACAGATGCTACAAACAACAATACAGATGCATCCAAACGACTTAAATCGGAACATACGGACAACGATGGCGACGTATGCATGGCCATTACAGATGTTATTGTTCCTACAGCTGATGATGATGTTGAAATGACTCCAACCGAAGACTTTGTTGACCAAACATTACAAAAAACAGAAGAAAAAAATGAATCAAGAATTTGCCATGAAGACATTTATCCTCAATCAAAGGCTAACGAATTAGCAAAAAAGATTGGTGGCATCCAAATCTCTCGTGACAAACCAGGAGGTGGTGCGAAATGGTTTTACGTGTTTCAAAATCCCACTGCAGCGTACAACGTTGTGTTTCAACAGGAAGAATGCAAAAGAGATTTTTATGAAGTGATTCCACCGAATACACCTGTGAGATTGACTTTCGATTTTGATTTACCACGTAAGAAAGTGTGTAAAAAAAGTGGGAAAGTTTTATGGGATTACGATGGGCAGGATGTACATCAAGCAATGAACGTAATGGAGAAAGAAGTGGTTCAAACAGCAACACAAATATTGCAAGACAAGTATCATGTCAGTGTGGATGAATCACAAATCCTTTCCCTAACTTCCGATGGGAAAGACAAAGATGGGAAAGACAAAGCATCGAGACATGTGATTTTCCCAATATGGTTCGATTGCTGGAAAACCAGCATGCAAGAATTTGTGCAACAGGATGTCATGCCTATGCTAACAGAAACCACGTTGCGTTGCGTTGACAAAAATATTTACACAGACCACAGAAGTTTTAGATTTTTTGGTAATACAAAAATTGGCAGTGAACGACGATTACATTATGCTCCAAACCCTGATTTGCAGCCATTCACAGATGAACATCGTGCTATTTTTGATTCAGCATTGGTGCAAGCACCAGCACCCGAAGGTGTTGTTCCGATACACATCGATTCGACGTCTGCACCATATAAACCCAGAATAGGTCAAAAAAGTGTTCCTCGACATACATTCACAGAAAGTAGTGGCGGCAGTGACGCTGAACAATGTAAAAGATACTTGTTGCGGGAGATTCCCGATCTCAAGTCGCTCGAATTGATCTATGAGACAACGTTGCTTGCAAATGGATGCTTGCAATTTAAGACGTATTCTAAATATTGTTTGCAGATAGACGGTTATCATAAGAGCAATCACGTGAATTACATCGTGGGACGCAGTGGTATTCGTCAGTCATGTTTCAACGCAGATTGTCTCCTCTCAAATTCAGAATGGAAAGCTTGGCCTTCACCACGGCCTGATTTCGCAAACCGCCTGTTCTTTGCACGCCCACCGCAGAATGAAATCAAAGGCAAACGCGTGCCGCCATCGAGATCACAGGTTTTTCTCGATTGGACGATGACTAGTCAACCAATGGATCCGATGAATCGTCTTTCTGGTGATGTAGTGCCCGATTTTTTTTGGAATGCACCGTTTGATCTTTATGCAAAGGACATCTATGGATTCCTCAAGCTCAGAGAGATGTTTTCTTGTGGATCTGATGGCGACTTTTTGCCAACAATTCCGAACGAGTTCCTGGAGCTTGCCAAAAAACACAATGATTGGCTTGAAACGATGAAACGCGCTCTTACGTCCCGCGGACAGGAAACCTATTTTGTGGTAAGGTACCTTGACGAAGAAGAGAAAGTCAAACCGAAAAAGGAACAGATCAACTACATGTACCTATTCAGAACAAATCCAACTGCAGACGTGTTTGTGGATGCCTTGAAAAAATGGCAACAGGCCCCAAAGAACAAACCAAAGCTGCATGTGTTTGACATGTTTCGGACGGCACCAGTTAGTGCAATGCTTGATTATTACGCAGAAATCAAAGAACGACTCGTGCAACAAGTCAATCCCTTGACGTCACCTGTTGGCCGTGAGAAGCGACGACTCTATGACGTCCTGATTTCGGCAGGCGTGGATGTTCAGTTTGGAGCAGTGTTAGAAGATGATATGTTGCTCAAATTGCTTCTTCACATTGTTGACGAAGATCGCTGGGCACGGCAAGCAGTGATGACATTCGATAAACAATCTGGGCGGCTGGAGTGTCCCGTGCTCAAATACAATCCAAAGACCCGTGTCTACGACAAACGTTTCGATTGTCTTAATGATTTTTGTATTCATGTTCTTTGCAAGTTGCGAGTTGACACCGACTATTGCGCCAGTAAATACCTGGCCAGTAATCCAAGAGTTATGAATGTACTCTTGCGAAGTTTGGAGCAAAAATGGGCGCCACTTCAACCTGATCGGCGCTACGTCGCCTTCAAAGACGGTATCTACGACCGTTTTTGTGTACAGGATGACGGAGCACTTCCAATGGGCAGATTCTATCCTGATGGATCAACAGAGTACCAAGCTGTTGTTAACAATACAGAGCAAGACATCTACAGATTCTTTGACATTCCATATGGGGCTTCGCCGACTGACATGTGGAATTTAAACAACATCGGCAAGACAGTAGCGGCAATGAAACCCAAATACACAGGCGAAACTGCCACAGTGATAGATAAGATTCTGCAATATCAGGGGCTCTCGTTCGAAGACTGCTTTGTCATCTGGGCCGCTGCAGGTCGCAGCATGCTGGGCCTTATGCACGAAGAAAAACGCATTGACGGTCTCAAATTGTCTCTCTACTTTGACGGTGAATCTGATACGGGCAAGACAATTGTACTGGACATTCTCTCACACGCTCATCCCGATGAGCAAATTGGTGCATTTTCCGAAGAAAAGAGTTTTCCAATGGCAACAGCTGTGCACAGAGGTATATTAGTTAATCACGAGAGCAACCAAATGATTGTGCCTTTCACCATATGGCGTAACGTCTGCGAAGGAGTTGATGTAGCCGCCGCCATCAAGTATGGTGCCGCATTCTACGGCATTATCAATGCAATGATAGTTGGGGCTGGAAATGGTGTGTGCATGAACTACCCAGATACAGGTGGGGCCAAATCGGCACGGCTTCTTCGTGCGCCTATGACCCGTACAGTTCAAACAAAAGATAGCACTTTGCTTGACCAAGCTAAAAATTCATACGGCGTGATTATGCACAAAGCCATATCAGCTTACTGGACTTGGGTTCAATGCTGTGTAAAAAAGGGGACATGGTATGCATCATTGAGCAAAGAAAGTGTGTTATACGGGCGAGAAGCTAAGAGTCGTCATCATTTGATGGAGCGCTTTATCGCAGAACGTATGAACGTTATTGGTTTTAAAGATCGCGTTAAAGAAACATTGAAGTTCCGCAACGGTATTCCAACAAATATCGACATTCTATGTCCAACAACTGCGCCTGAACGTGCTCCTGACAGCGATCCTCGTGTCGCTCTTCAAGACTTTGCAGATCTCTATTACAACTGGGTCGTCACCTTAGCCGAGGGCGATGATTTTGAGAATCCGTATGAGAGCAAGGTTGATTGTATCGAAAAATGTTTCAATCCAGCAGACAAAAAGCTGAATACCAATCTTGGCCAGAATTTCTTCTGGAACAAATACCATTGCATCATGAAAAAGAATAAACTTGGGAGTAAGAAAAAAAGCGAACATGTCATATACGGAATGAGTGGAAAGCAAGCCGTTTTGTACCCCATGCCTAAATAATAACATCGGTCACATCGATCACATCGGTCACATCGGTCACATCAGTCGTTTTTTAGTTTCATGCGATCACATCGCACATCGCCAAATCACATCGCCAATCACATCGGTCACATCGATCACATCGGTAACATCAGTCACATCAGTCACATCAGTCACATCAGTCAGTCGAGTTTTTTATTATGGGCAGACTTTTACTTAGACTATTGTTAACATTATATCTTGTAAAAATAAAAAATTCATCAATTCAATATATTTTAATAAAGATAACAAATGTTTTGTTAACATTTGTTACTCTATTATAAAGTTAAATATTCATCTTTATATTTTTAGAAGAATAAATAGGATTGGTCACATTTGTTACTCTATTATAAACTTAAACATTCATCAAAATTATATATATTAATAAATATGAAAAGAAGAGAATGAACAAACCTGAAAATAAAAACTCAACTGACTGATGTGACTGATGTGACTGATGTGACTGATGTTACCGATGTGATCGATGTGACTATCATTCTTTGTGTGCATGGGCAGACTCGAATGGGTTCAACCAATGTGTATCACCATATATATCACGAGAAGGAACAGACAATGGGAAATGGGTCAATTTAAACAGCAATAGATGGCAGAATATGGAATACACGTGTGATTGTGGATGTATGAATAAATAAGTATACCATGTTTTCAATCGAAGATTTGAATTCTGCGTAAGTTTTTATATTTTTAGTGCATAGAGTAAATAATGTAAAACTTACGCAGTTGTCTAAATGGTAGTTATGGAATTAAAGCTATATTTGATAGTAAAAATATAAGTTTTATGTACAGGTAATGCGTTTGTAATGATAGATCGATACTGTTTTTTTATTCACGCGATGTTGGGTTCTTTTTCTAATTATGGCTGATTGAATTTCCTTGGCCAAGCGCCTCGCCAAAGAACAGACAGCTTTGCGCCTATACAAATCGACATCAGACGACAAAAATGATAGATCGCCGCGAACACGGGCTGGCAAAGATTCCAAAAGTGATTTGTTCGCCAGAATGAATTCAATTCCAGAATCGATACGGTCCAATTCAACCCATGTTTCATCCCAAAGACCCAGCTGTTGCAAAATTTGCTCGATTATAGGTTGCGTAGACATTTACACTAAAAGTGGTACGCCTTTTATAGTGTAAATGTAGTTCAGAATTGGACGGTATAAAAGGCAACACTTGGATTGTGATATAACTATGAACCTGACAAAGATCCATGAGATTGAAACAAAATGCAAGACTGAAAGTTTTGAAGATAGCTGTGCGGAGAAATACCGAGAAGAAGTGAGAACGTTCCCATCGGCTGTTATACAGGCACGAATTGAGTTCGATGCGATTTGTAGGCTAAAATTGACGACTCCTTTACAAATGCAAAGAGCGTCAGTGTTGAAAAGAGAATTAATCAAGACATTGAAGTCTCCAGTATTTACCCGGTAGTACATGTAGTACATGTAGTACATGTAGTACATGTAGTACATGTAGTACATGTAGTACATGTAGTTTAAATTAATTTTTATTTTACCTCCCTAAATTTTCCAAATATAGATGCGATTAGAAGTGGAGCTGGGCTGCTTCAGATGCAGAAAATGCACCGATCTGTTCTATTATATCGTCTCTCGAAGGCATGAATACTGCTCCTTCGCCTTTGAGTCTGATCCTTCTGTTTCTGGGTGGCCTTACCTCTGGCAGGATCTTGTAAAGCGATTGCCAAAATCGTTTTGAAATCCAATCCTCTGGATTGAGAACACTGGCGAGGTAGCTCTCGTAGAGGGGCTTGCGAAGGTTGAGACGTCCGTAATCGATGAGAGCCACGGCATCAGGCATGCTGACCTGTGCTTTCAGCCAAAGATAGACAGGGTGCTGGAGTTTGACAGTGGGAAGGATCTCTCTTCGAGAGCTACTCGCCAACCAAATATCTATCACAGGTTTGAAGAGAGTGCAAGGTTTGCCGTTTTCGATCCAACGGCATGTCACACGGCGCGGGAAAAGCTGCTGACAGCGCCACGGTCGTAGAAGCACTGTATCTTTCTTGTTTGCAGAGCGCGAGTCTCTTTCGACTTGTATCTTCCCGATATCAGGCCCTGCCATGTGAATTGAAAAGTGGGCATTCATGTTTTGCACGATTTGAGCGAGATATTGGCGAACTTTTTTGGGGGTATTTGGGGGTTCAGTAAATGCAAGAATAAATTTCCAATCGATCGGCTGTACAACTGTCTCCTCACAGTTTCCGAGGCTATGTTTTTGCGCGGGCAAAAGAAATTCTTGCCATTCTGTGTTTGTCGTGTCATTTCGGTCGTTTCGGCGCATACCAAGGTCCTTCGCAATCGTGCGACCTAATGTTCCGTGTGATCCGCGCGGGGTTAAGATCTGAGAAATCATGTTCCACTTCTGTCTTTTCGGCCCTTTATACCCAATTTTTTCATGTTCACTTGTAATGCGACAATGACGACTATAAAGCTTGGAGGTCTTTTGCTTAACAATGGCAACCGCTGCAGAAGAGTGCATTGAGCAAGAGCCTGAAGATTTGCAATCGACCATAAACGCTGAACTGTTGGGAATGATTGCTTGTGCAAAGAACCTCGGCATCTTACCACGGCAAGCATTCACAGAGATTGAATTCAATTTGACAGAGAAATGCCAAGCAATAAGCATTGAGTATTGGCCGAATAGTTTGAGGTTGAATGAAGACCGAATTGAGGTGATTATCCCACCGCCGTTCCACCACAAGTTTGTATTTCATGTGGCCGCTAAAGCATTAAATAGAATAGTAAAATGATGTTAATTCGATTATAATACATTTTACAATAAACGTTACGAAGAAGATGTGCTATGTGATCGTTATTCTGCCTCGTCCAAGTTTTGCCCCACGGAGTATATATATGGCATTTGTACCGAGAAACAATGAACGGTATCCCTGCGGACGTCTTTAACCACCATATCATGCCTGCAGCCTGTGAGAATCAAACACTGCGAGCCGAATTGACGAGGGAGAAAACTGCATTGGAATCTGAGACTTCAATGAACATGTATCTGAGATTCAATTTGATAAGACATTTCTGTACATTGGCGGACAAATTGTGGTATCACGACATATATGGCTTGGGGGATATGGACAACAACTATGGTAAACCAACGCGTGGAATCGATGACTTTCGCATCAATATTGTAGGCGGAGAGACTTTGAAAGAATACCGTATGTTTAAAATGGTAGAAAGTTCAGTTCCAACCGAGGAACAAGTAATGAAAATTCTGAATCATTTTGGCGCTCGGCTGACCGACATTTCTGCCGTACAGATACTGACGGCAGAACAACGCGAGGCTGAATTAATAAACATGCACAATGGAGAAGATGATAAAGCGTTTACTCGGCCTGAATTAATTTATTGCATGGATTTTATGTATGTAGATTAGATCCAGTAATGTAGATAAATCACAAATAAGAATCCGATTTCTCACAAATAAGAATCCTTGTCGGAACTTTCTTCATCCTTTTAAAATGCCCACACGAAACGGCAAGTCCTTTGTGAATCCACCCATCTCTGAACGTGAACTGCGTATGCGCAAGAAGCAAGCGGCCAAAGAGCGTTCGGATGCTGTTGCCGCCGCCAAAGCCGCCGCAATGCCGCCATCACAGGCGGCATTGACCGAACCGTTTGTTGCGCCCATTGTTGCGCCCATTGTTCTGCCAGTGCTGCATGTACCTGCCGCCAATCCCGTGCTTCAGACAGCTCTGCCGACGAAACCGCCGCCCAAAAAGAAGCCAAAGAAGCCAAAGAAGCCAAAGAAGCCAAAGAAGCTGCCCAAAGTGGTCAAACGATTTCCGTACGGCATCCCTGAGCCCATGTTGAAAAGTTTCAACGATTTTTTTGAAGAAACATGTCGAGTTGATTTTACAAACTCAGGAACAAGAGACACTGGGCTGTTGATGGTCGGGGATGTGCATAAAGTCTACCGCGCATGGTGCGACAAGAAGAAACGCCCCTATTGCCCTGAACGCACATCAAAACAATGGAATCGAGCGCCCTTCGTGGTCAATGCAAAACGAATCGACAAGATGCCACCTTTCAGATTATTAATGTTCCACAAACTAAACAGATTGCCTAAACGGGCAAAGGATGTGTTTAACGGCACTGAAACGGCATGGCGCCGTCATAAAAAGAACTATTCTGGTTGGCCATTCTACCAGGGCCTCAAATACAAGGATTCATTCACGCCGACCGTAAAGTACATCCGAAAGAAAGAAGAGAGTAGATGTGTTTAATACTTTAATAATATTGAATAATACTTTTAATAATACTTCTCGTAGAGGTTTTCAAACACGCGTTTTTGATTGATTCTTGTGGATGGAATGTTGATGGTGGCCATGGGGATCTTGTACGCACAAAACAACCATCGGAACAACTGTAAAGAGTTTACGAATCCATGTTTGGCATTGAATCCAGCAGTCTCAAAGGCCTCCCAAAGTTGTTCTTGTGATATTGAAAGAACGCATTGGTCTACTCCATGTATTGTTGGGCCAAGAAGAAATTCTTTGAGTTGTATTGGGCTTGCCACGGCGATAGAACCTTTGTAAGTGTTTAATTGAAATGCAACGGTTGCAGTGCTGTCAGTGCTATCCGTGCTGTCCATGCTGTCAGTGCTGTCAGTGCTGGTGTCCATTTCAGTGTCCATTTCAGTGTCCATGTCGGAGTTCATGATGGATTCCTGTTTTCAGTCAAAGATTTTTCTTCACCATCGGGAGTATCTGACGAAATATTCAATAAACTATTCGTGAGATACAATTCGTGAGATACAATTCGTGAGATACTATTCGTGAGATACTTTGAATTGATATTTTTATTTTCGATTCTCTTTCAGATATTTTTTGAGGGGGGGCAAATGTCGTTTTCGAGCTGATCAAAAGTATCTCAGCTGAATAGTATCTCAAAGTCCAAAGTATCTCACCATGGTAAGTTTCCGAGAAAAATATATTTTGGTCCGTTTTTTAAATCGCCCCTTTCCGTCTCAGAGAACTTGAACTTTTTTTAGGTAAACTATAGATAAAATTTAAATCGGCACTCTATATTAACTCAATGAAGTCCCGATTTTGGCTTAGGTCTATAAGTAGAAAAAAATATTTTGGTTTCTTCCAAACTTCCTAAAAGGGAACTCCATTGACTATTTTTTGGTATATAACCGTACCATCGGCCTTTCCCGAAAACAACCAAATGAAGCAATGATATGATAAGAAATTCTTGATTGATTGGATTATTTTATTATTTGGAGATATTTTTTACATTCGTCTCGGAGTTTTATTTTTTACTTTTTGAGATACTTTTTGAACTGGGGGTTTGGTGGCTGCTGGTGGAAGACCCCAGATACTAATCTACGTTGCTGGCAGCTCAGATACTTTTCAAGTTTTCAAGCCTCTTCACCCGAATAGACGGCAGACATGAATTCCTCCTCTTCTACGTTTACTGTTTTTGTATCCCTGATCACCATAATCGGGTTCGTAGTGTAGCAGTCGTGATCCCCGTTCAATTTGCTGACATCCAACGGAACAGCCGTTCCCAATCGAATCAACCCGCCGTAATTCCCTCTGCGCTCTTTCGAGTGCATTCCTTTGAGTGTATTGTGTGCCATTTCACAACCTTTGCCATCCAGATAAAAATTGGTAAGCGTTTCAATTACAATTCCATTTTTACCATTGTGGTTGAATTTGCAGTTGAATGCAAAAAAAGACGTGACTGCGAGCGTCATTTTGTTTGGAATTGCGTCTTCTCGCAACAATGTATCGCCTGGCAAAAAATAAAAATTGTTCTCCACTGATCGACCGCCAATCAAGCACAGGCCGTTTTCAGAGCAATTTTCAAATGTACAATCAAACGCCTTTAAGGCGGCACCACTGCGAAGCGTCGCGCCGTCCCCGTTGGTGTTGCTGAAAGTACAGCCGTACGCGGTAACATGATAGTCGATGTTCATACGGGACAGATAGAAACCTCGTTTGAATTGAAGATTTCGGAGAATTAGTTTAATATGTTGGAAAAAAAAAACTGGGGTTTCAATGGAGACTTGTCCGTGTCCAACCAACTGCACTTGAAGAATGTCGCTGTCAGGCCAGCCATCATCGTGCCTATCTAATGAATGCTGTCCCTCACAGATGTTGATGGTGAACGTATTTTCGTTGACAAATGGTTCAAGTTGGCCAGCACATAAAGTCGCAATGTAGTGGAGACATCTCGACAAATTGTAAGTGGGCGATACGTGCAAGACGCCTTGTTTGGCATAATCGACGTGCAATTGTCTAAAGAACCTGCATATTGAAGCGGAATGCCCCAATACGTCTGGTCCCATCAATGGAAGCATTATCTTCAGCCAAACAAACATCGGAATGTGTCTCAAAAACTGGTCTGGGGCAAACACGACGTAATTTTGGGAGACCGCGGGCATAATGCTCGAATGTGCATTCGTAGTACCATTGTGATGCTCCCCAAGCGAGTAGTTCATCCCTACGAACTCTATTTCGTCGTCTACCGTAACTGGTTCGGGCAAAGATTTGAACTGCATGTTTTGAGTGTTTGTTTGGAGTGTTTGTCGTAGAAATTTCTTTCACTTCAATCGGCAAATCTTTCAGAGGAATTCTGCAGAGAAGTGGCATCTTCCATCAATTGACTTTTTTTTGCGACACTTTTAATGTTTTGAAGTTATAGGTTTTGTTTTTTAAAAGGTGACGCAGAATTTGTGCATGTATTAGGCATATTAGTGTACCATAGTCGTACAATATTACAAAAGTGTTCTTTGTACTATGTTTTTACTATATATACTTTTGAGAGAGGGTGCCGTGGTCTTTTTTTTAACATATAAACAAGAAAAATGAGACCTCTCATTTCAATTCTGTTTTCACATTTACCCAGTCACCAGCTCCCCAAGATCCGTCAACGTGACACCCAGACGAGGCAGCAAGACGTTCACACAGCTCGTCTTCGTCGTACGCCGCCATTTCATCGTTTGCCTCTGTTTCGTCTTTCAAAACCCTTTTGCCATCCTTCATTTTCCAAGCGTTCAGATTGATAAAGGCAATCCAATCATCCATCTTAAAAGTGAATCGCCATAGTTTGATTTCACGATCGGTTTCCAGTTGAATTTTACGCCCTGAATTACCACGAGGTCCTTTTGGGGCATATACGTTGTACATTGTAATATTCAATAGACGCACTTAAATATAGAAATATCCACGGACATGTTATGCAAAAATGCAGAGTGAGTTGGTATTAGTTAGTTAGTTAGTTTGTATCTACAGTGAGTTGTATTATTGTGGGGGCAGGTTTCCTTTGAGGCCGGGTACATCTGGTTTCGAAGTTAGATATCGAACTGTGGTGAAAACTGGGCTCTGTACCCGGCCTTATTCTCCCTCCCCGTTGCTACACCCACACTGTCGCCCACAACGCTGCAAAAAATATAGCACGCGTTCCAACGTCCCACCCAATCGTTATCTTGGACAGTTCAACAACAAAAAAACAGCATCGGAATCACCAATTCCATCAACCTTTATTTTTCGCGGATTAAAAACCAATCTGTGGCCAAGAACCGTGCCCAAGATGCAAACCCAGATGAAACCATTGCCAGTCGAACAAATCTTGGATGGTTTAGTCAAACGATTTGAAAACGTGTTGCCTCCCGACCTTCTGCAAGAACTTCACGGTGCTCTTCGTGAAAAAGTAGACATGCGCAAAGTGTACCTTGCTTCAAGTGGATGGGGCAAATATGATACAAGAGACAATGTGCCCAAATTTGTATTGAAAATCTTTGAAGATGTGGAGACAGGAAAAGAACTGGAAACGGGTACGAATGGACAGCAATCGATTTACAATTGGGAGCAAACCGAAGAAACGCACACGTATGCCATGAATGTCAACGACCATCCAGTGTTTCGCGAAATCTTGGATTACATCAATGAGAAGACAAGACAAAAGTACAACAGCATCTATGTCATTTATTATTTTGATGGTAACCACTACATCAACCCCCACAATGATAAAAATACAACGTTTGTCAAAGGTACGCCCTTTTTCGTTATAAATGCATTGCTTGAAGGTATACCGCGTGAATTCCAAATACTTGGCAACAAAAAGGTCGCCAGCAAAAGCAAACAAGATGCCAACACATCCTACACTGAAAATTTTCCAGTCATTGAGTCGTATGCCATGAAGGACAACGAAGGTATGGAAATGACATTCGCAGGAAATGAAACGTTTAAACATTGCTTAAAAGAAAACAAAGATTGGTTCGGATGGCGTTGTTCGCTTGTATTTCGCTGCATTAACAAAACGATGGTAGCACGGCCAGCGGAATCAAGACCAGTCGTGTATGCTGGTAATGGAACGCCCGAAGCAACTAAAGTACAAACGATTGCATTGGAAATATCTAAAGATGGTGGTAAAACATTTGTTCATGCCGCAGATTTAATCAAAGCAAGAGACGCACGCGCGAATATGTTTGCCGATGTAAAACGATTGGAGGAAGAAGGCAATGTCGATGGCCTTCGCCGAATATTTGATACCCCTGACGGTCAAGAGTACGGAAACGACCCTGGAGGTAAATTGGACGGGTACAACCGTGCGTACCGTCTTTTGAGATGCCAATGCCAAGCTGCCAAAAGTGAAGAAGAAATCGATGCATTGTGTGCAGCTTACCCCAAAGCGTTCAAAAAGAAGTCGGCGGATGGTCTTAACAGTAGAAAGTGGACGGATTACGTACAACAACGCAAGAAGAAATGGAACACGAAACACGGCGGCGGCGGTGGTAAAAAGATGAAGAAGAAGGCCAAAAAGAAGAAGGCCAAAAAGAAAGGTGGAAGTAAAGCATCAAATGGCAACAGTGTCAATCTTCCCGAACGTCAGTTAATGTCGCTTGTTGTTTGTCCTGGGTACAACAATAGGCTTGCTGAGATGGTGACAGAGTTGGGTGAAGCAAAGACATCGCAAAAAGAGTACGAACAAAGAAGCTTTGATACCACGTCCACGACCGAATTTTATAAAACCATGACCAAGAGTGCTGCAGTAGTCAATGTATTGCCATCAGATGCAAGTCACAACGTCACTGCAGTCGTCTGGAACAGTGCAACTCCCCATTGTAACGGACAACATGGTCCACAAATGACAAATTCAGCACAACCATTTGCACCAGAATTAGAAGACAGCAAACATTATCGAATGGAAGACATCAATACCCCAGCAGCCCAACAACAATTACAAGCCAATGGTTATCTTGTTGTTGAATGGTCTATACCACCAGATGATTACAACGCCCATATTGCCCGTCTTCGTGAAAGTATAGTTGCAACAAATCAAGTCCAAGTCCAAGTACCAGAAGATATTAATGACATTACAGATAAATATTTAGTGCCAAACAAAAAAAAAGGAAATCGTAAATACTTTGGTTTCTCTCAAACTCCCTTTACCGATGGAATAAGATTATTGGCACGTCCTTTGTTCGAAAATTTTTACGACTTGGATGGCGATGCCCAATTGACGTGTTCATTGGATGCCTCTGCAATAACCCCACCCAGTGATGACAAATACAAGAACGACAATTGGTTGCACGTTGACCACGACCCCGAAGCCATTTTGAAAGATTCAAATCATTATCAATTTTATCAATGTACCGTGTACATCTGGGGCGACCACAGGTGGCCGCGGATTGGCCAACATGTTGTTTGGAAGACCACGCGGGTTAAAGGTACACGGGAAAAGATGCAGTACATTCGTGAAGTTATGGCCATATCGTCCCATCGAGCAGATTTAGGTGAAAATCAAAACACCCATGACCATACATGCCCATGGAAACCAAACAACCCTCCTTTTGTGAACCTTGAAAGAGACGGCAAATTTTTAAAATTGTATGAACGTAATGGTCAAGACGATGTATTTGGCAAATTAGTGCCTCTTGGAATGGTAGAAAGTGCAACGGCGGTCGGTGACAAACAAGTTGATTTAGTGCCGTCGGGTGGTAGCAAGAAGAAGGCCAAAAAGAGTCCGAAGAAGAAGAGTCCGAAAACATCGGGTGGGAGTAGCAGAAGTACCACTACAGTGCAAAGCGAAAGTGGTGTTTCAAGTGACGGCAGTGGCGAGGACGAGGAAGATGATGAGGAAGATGGCGAGGACGACGAAAGTACTGAAGATGTACCCGCCACACCCGTCAAAGAAGGAGATGCCGTCAAAATTCTTTCCTCCTCTGGGTCAAAACACAGTGGTGAAACTGGTACTGTGCATAAAATCTCAGGAAAAGGAAGTGTTAAAGTCCAATTATCCGATGGTACTGTGTATGGAACATGGTTGAAACCAATACATTTGAAATTTGGCCCAAGTGTCCCCAAAGGTGTTGCATCAGGTGGTGGCGGCGATTCCAGATCTGATTCGGATGACGACGAAGATATGCCCATTGGTAATCGTCCTGACTACCAAAAGAAAATTGCCGAGGGTACATTGTTACTGGTCGCTAGGAAATCACCAGCCAATGCATATGAATATTACTACGCAAAGGTGACCAAAGTCAAACCCAACAACAAAGTTGACTTGCTGTTTTTCAGTGATAATTCAACATTCTCTGATTACTCTCTTGATCCCAAAAAAATGGTTTCTGAATTTCATGGTGCAGCGGAAGGTTTATGGGGCGTAGTCAATTTAGTTGAGGTTGGTGCACTGGGTTGGCACAATTACGTGGCTTTGAAAGTGAAAGAACACGGCCATTACAATGGAACATATCATGGTTTTAAGTATTGCATCAAGCCAAGTAAAATCAAAGGCGCTGGCCTCGGTATTTATTCGACTGAAATTCTTAACAAAAAACGACCTTTGACAACAAACATTGAACAATTTGGCAGAGTTGTTGCTGAAATCAAAACGGCCACTGGCAACGACCACGATGCAGCAGTTAATGAAGAAACGGAAGGTCTTGATCACCCCGAATATTTGTTGAACACAAATCATGTAACCAGTGAAGAAAACACGACATCAAAGTTGGTGCAGCCGTTTGAATTTGTTTTTGGGTTTACCAATGGATGCAAACCGAATACGGACCAACAAGCAAACATTACAGTCGATGCAAATGGTGTGCTGTTGTGCTTGAAGGAGATTCCAGCTGACGGGGAGTTGATTTTCGATTATGGTGATGAATGGTGGGAGGCATATGGTGAGAAGAAGAAGACCCCGAAGAAGAAGAAGCAAGCAGGCGAAACGAAATCAAGCACCAAGAAAAAGAAATCAAGCACCAAAAAAGCCAAACAGTCAGAAGTGTCCAAGCTAAAATGGAAGTCCTACAGCAAAGAAGGAGAAGGAATACCAGTCAATGAAGCCACCAAACAAAGCATCTTGTTCAGTACGTGGAAATTGTTGGAAATCAACGCCGATGTGTTGGGGTACGGCCCAGAAATCCCGCTCAACTTTGTGAACCAAGATGGTATGTGGACAGTGCTGGTTGAACCTGTGCCCCCAATAACGTCAACACGCTCCAAATCGTTGAGACAAGACACCACTGGCGTGCAGTACAATGAAGACGAACAGGAAGCCAACCAAACAGCATTCATGAAAAGATTTGCTCAACAAGTTCCAAAAGCAGTTACCCACGTTTTTACCATCACCAAAAGTACGAAGGGACATACGAAGAAGATGAAGACACTGTTTGGGGAAGTGAACGATGCAGATGCAGTCAATGTAACGGCCGCCTGTTGTTACTCGGGAGGTGGTCTCTACAATGTCATTGTCCCCACAGAGTATCAACGAAAAGGAAGAGCCACAAAGGTGGTAATCGAATTGCTGCAACATGTTACAACCAAAAAATCAATCATGTACGAAGTTACAAAACGAGGAAATGGTGCACATCGATTGTACAAGAGATTGAACCGAAAATTGGGCTTGGACATTCAATGGAACGGCGAAGAAGAACAGTTACCCAGTAGTGGTGAAAGAACTTCTGAACGAAGCGACGAAGAAGTACAAGAAACGAAAGCAACAGCACAAATCATGACACAATTATCGATTGGTTGCTCAGTTTTAAAAAATCAAATATTGTTTCCCGATTCACCTGATTCTCCGCTTGTTGAAACACCTGGTACAGTATCCCTTATTCTACCAAATGAAGCTGTCTTTGTAGAATACGACATGTTCGACACTAATGGTGTACGACAAACACAAACGGTCGAGTACACGGCACACTCATCAAAAATTGTCCGTACAATCAACACCGATTTTGCTCGATTGCAAGTGTCAAACACAATGCCGAATTCTCCCTCTGTGGGTGTTTCGCCGTATCCTTTTGACGCCATCCCATTTGGTGGAGGAGACGGTTTGACTATGAGTGACACAACTGCTGCTATAATTGATGAATTTGGAGAACAAGAAGAAGAGGAGGAAGAAGAGGAGGAAGAAGAGGAGGAAGAAGAGGAGGAAGAAGAGGAGGAACAAGAGGAACAAGAGGAACAGGAAGAGGCAGAACAACAAGAAGAAAAATGTTTCAAGCATTGGTTTGCTGCGGTTTGCCGCACGACGGAATGCGAAGGCAATCAGTGCGAATCTGATGGTCATGTAAGCTGCCAAAGAGACAGTGGTCATCCTGCTCGCGCGATCAAGGTACATGTGCGGCAAAAAGCCCCCAATTCATGGGAAAAGTATTGTATGACTCATGGCATCGCAATACCTAAAAAGCACGCCACGGCCGATTTTGAAGCAAAACTCAAAGAAGAGATGGGCGAAGAATTGTGGGGTGATTCCTTCCATAAACATTCGACCATTGGCCGCAAGAAATGCTACGACCATCTCTGGTTCAAATGCTGTTCAAATTATCCTCATAAGAACCTGCTTTGTCCCGAAGTACCCCCAACGGCGAAAAAGAAGAAGAAGAAATAGTATCTCAAATCAATCATTCAATTCATTCAAATCATACGGCATTTAAAATATATTTATACAATTTATATATGTTACATGTAATTACTTTCTGAGATACTATTTGATTGAGATATTTTCTGAGATCTGAGATACTTTGTGAGATACTTTGATTGAGATACTTTGATTGAGATACTTTTTGATTCAGAGGTTGTTAATGAGCTTCTCTGTTCTTTGTTTTTTTCGGGCGCTTTGACGGATCTCTTTTTCCATTATATCCGCATCGTACGTCGCTCGTTCATTGAACCAACGGATAACACACTGCTGGTGCGTAGGGAAATCGTCTTGGGCTTCAATAATGAATTGCAACAGCAATTTGTACACCGTCAATGTCGTCAAGTTGGCCATCTGCTCTTGGACAGTTAAGAGGCGCACATCTTTCAAGGCTCTTTCCAATGGCGATTCCGAGGCATCATGCTCGATGCATTCGACGATTAACGAAGGAAATGACTCAATGCCGTCTTCCAAGGAGAACACAGCGGGTGTTGGGTGTGCTCGAACACGTCTGTCAAAATGTTCGAAATATTTGGCAGGATTTCCCAGGGCAAGCTTGAAACTTTTGCAATAATTGGTCCTAATAATGGAACCCTTCTTGAAGATGTCGCCATCGCCGATGTGGCCCTCCACGCGAGCTTGCTTGAGTGCTGCTTCGCTTAGAATTTTATCAGTGCTTGGGTCGTCAATGTTCCATCCCTGGATTTGGCGTGCGCAAAATAACATTCCCACTTTCATTGCCACCTGCGTTTGGCGACCATAGAACTTTGGATGGACAATCAATTCGTCCACTTCAATGGCACGAAATAGTTGCCGCAGAGATGCAATTTCATCTTGACTAAAACCATGGTTGATTAAATTGGTCAATGTGTTATCCGATTTAAATGTGTACACCGATTTGGCAGTGAGTGAACCCGCAACGTACCCAGTAGTGGGCGATGGAATGTGTTGCAAGTTCCATTTGCCCTGTTTTGCGTCGCTCGGCATTGGATTGCCCATCGAGATGGGCACATTGCGGTTCATGTCGATTGCAATGTCACGAAAAAATTCTCTGATGCGGCTGTTCGATTTTGTAGAGGCTGCATGTGACGTAGTATGATCGTGCACCGTTGGAGAGGGCGGCATAAAACACATTTGGATGCCCAACGATGCAATGGCCGCCAAGTGTTCTGGTTGCTTCTCGTTTGCCGTGAACTTTTTTCGTGTTTTATTGTTCTTCCCTTTTTCTTTGTTTCGAATGGCCAAGTAATCGGTTTCAAATTTGGAGAACAGTTCTTCGTACGGTCTTCGATTTCCCAACTCTTGGGGTACCACCGCGAAAGCAAACGAGTGGTGCATATTGGCAGGCGACGGGACGTGTGTGGCTTGCATTACCATCCACATTCCGTTTGTTTCTTTGACTTTAATGGTGTACTGTCGTTGGGATGCATCACCGCACAAGATTTCGGCTGCATCCAAGAAACGATGCATGGTGGTTTGCAAGGACAAGTAGTCGCGATGAAAGCCTCCACCTGGCGTGTACAACTCGATTTCGTGCTTTTTGCTGTTGAATTTGGCAGTGTTGGCGTCCACGTCCGCGCCCGTAACCTTGGACTGTGCCACGACCACTTTGACCGAGCCAAACGGTTCGGTAATCATGGACAGCCCTGTGCGCAATTCCTTCTGGTGATTGTCCCCAGGCTGAATTTTGTCCCAAAAGCTCTGTGACATCACACGAATTTGGTCAATAATGCCGCAGCGTGGTGCAAACCGTTCATTCATACGCAAGGAACCAATGAGCCAGTACATGCGTGCACCAGCGGCGCGGCCCACACGTGAATTACCATGCGTTCTATGGTATCTGCCCAGCATGTTGTCTTGTGCCGATTTCAAGAGGGATTGATTTCTTGGCCATTCGATGTTTACCATGGTTTCGAGGGCACGAAACAACAATGTCGCGGGCGCACCATGCAACGTATTTTTAATATTGGGTGTTACGGCCTTTTTCCCATGGTTGCCAATCCACGATGGTTTGTTCGCAGCGTTTTCTTTGACGCGCATTCGTAACGAGTACACGGCAGTACCCAACCATGCGATGTAGGCATTGCAAAAGCAGGAACCCAAAGGAGACATCAATGTGGTCAGAAAATTTTGCAGCGTCGGTTCTGTCCCCGATGGCAAATATTCCATGTACATGACAAAGATCCATTTTAAATTGGACAACGTTGCGTTGCGCTGGCCGTAGCGCATCCATTTGTTCTTCTCGCTTCTCAACGATGAACCCACTTCGATGTTGATTTGCAATCCCCCTTTACCCCCGAACGTTTCGGCTAATTTTGTTCCAGTCCAGAAATCTTTGTTGGCAAAGGCTTTCATCTCGGCAAAGATACGATCCCATGCAGTAACAATATCGAGACGTTTGCCGTGTTTGCAGATGCCCTTGAAATTGATTTTGAACGTGCGTGCAACCGTAAGTTTCGTCGGTAACTGCGTATGGCGTTTCACTTTTCCGAGATGACCACCACGGTCGTAGAAACTGACTCTGTTGCCATCTTTGGTGGCACGCCCTTCGCCAGCAATCGCAGAACAATCAATGCCCGATTGGTAGCACAGATGAATGCAACACAGCATGCCGTACCAAGTAACTTGAGACTGTACGTGCAGAATGTTGCGCATATTGTCATTAGAAAGCCCCGTATCCGATTCACACGCCGCAAACAAGTCTTTCCAAGTTGGGACACATTCAGGGCCGACCCATTGCATGAAAACAGAGCTTTTCACCATCGATTTGCACAATGTCTTTTGCGGCGAATTGACCTCGAGACCGTCCAAAGGCGCTGAAACAGCGTTGATCATATTAATCAATCTGTCCGCTTTCAATTCGTACATCAATTGTGAATTGGTGACCGTCGTTGTGGTGGCAGTTGCAGCAGTGGCAGGAAGAGCACCTTTTGCAGCAGCCATTGTGGATGCATCCATTTGTATTGCTGCAACATCGGACGACAACAACGCGAGGGCGGCCGTAAAACGTGCAAAATCGTTCGCTCGCAAGTAATCGGCCAGTTCGGTGACAACAGCATCACGCTGTGCCTTGTACATGTGGCCGTTGTTGCCCTGTTGTGGGTTCCAAAACCCAAAGGCTGCCTCAAAATTCAGGATCAAAGGTTTAATTGTTGCAAGATTAATGGTGACTTTGGTCGCACCCACCATCGGCTTCTTTGCGCGCAGATCGGCAACAATGGTTTGGAACGTCGCCAGGGGCAATGCCCGAAGCAAAGGGACGCCCGCACCGCCATTCGAACGGAACAAACGGTCGGCGACCATCCTGATATCAGGGGGAGACAATTGTTCCCTCTGTTTTTTCTTTGGCCATACAGCTTCAATTTGTTTGGCAGTCCAGCCTTCAAAGACTGTCTCTTTCGGTTTTAACAGTATCACGTTGACGCCGTTGCTCTCAATCGTCCCACGCGTCAGCAGCAAAAGCGAGGCGGACTCTGTGAAGGCGTTCATTTGGGTGACATAGTAGGATTCCTTGGATTCTCCACCTTCCACCGTACATGTTTTATTCACCTTGTCAGTCGGTTGTGTGCCGCTCGGGGTCATCCAAAACGCATTGACGCCGTACATGATGCTCCTGCGAATCAATGGGTCTTCTGTTCGGACGCCAAAGTTGTTTTTAGCGCTGTTGGGCTTGTTCAAATGTACCCAGACTGTCTTAGAGAATTTTCTTGGTTTTGTGTGGCGGCGCTTCCTTTTTTTCCCGGGGGCCGCCGCACATTTTCCAGATATTTCTTGTTTCTCGGTAACAGTCCGAAAAGAGACCATTTTTGGGACTGGAATTGCATTTGAATTCGTTTGAGATGGTTTTAAAGCGCCAAACATGTTTTGCTTTTCTTTTTTATCAAAGTATAGGAAAGAAATGTTTTTGGTGTACTAAATTAGTATGACTAATATATTTTTGGTGTACTAAATTATAGTATGACTAAATATTTAGTTTCGATCTGACATTTTAGACATTTTA
>Ga0209709_10001159_pt1 | contig 24593 bp, 24 predicted proteins | sample ArcticOcean_MG_C_2_FD_187435 | JGI IMG/M metagenome (GOLD analysis project Ga0209709, IMG submission 187435) | Marine microbial communities from western Arctic Ocean - ArcticOcean_MG_CB4_136 (SPAdes) (version 2) | ecosystem: Environmental > Aquatic > Marine > Oceanic | place: Arctic Ocean...
TTTTTCAAAATCTCAAAGCTAGCTTCCATAACCGGCAAGTCGGAATCAGAGCCCATTAAAATCGCAACAAAAGGTTTACTCATAACATTATTCACTTTACTAATAATTCCGCAGACTACCGCAACCATTGGCGATGTGCAACTATGTGATGTGCGATATTCTGCTGTAGGTCACTGAAATTTGGGCATCCTCGAACTCTGGTGAATCCAATTGCCCTACTAACTAAACTAGTCTCTGGTAAAACCCATTTTCACTGACTATTGTATTTTTCAATTCCAGGGCACCCAAAATTTGAGAGAGCTTTGCTAGCGATCGGATTTAAGCTCGCTCGCCCCTGCAGCACATGGCTCCGCAAGCCTCTTTAAGCCAACCGTACCTAGGTATTAATATTCCCGCGATAGATTTTCAATGTGCTTTCATCTTTATTTTAGTGCTGATCATGTATACTAATGGCCGTAACCCTATCAACAAATGTAGTGACACTCAGAATAATGAATTCATGGCTAAACTAGATATTCTTCAGTATCCAAATCCACGATTGCGTATTAAGGCCTCGCCGGTAAAGGAGGTAAATGATTCGATCCGTTGCCTGGTGGACGATATGCTGGAAACGATGATCTCCTCTGAAGGTATTGGCTTAGCCGCCTCTCAGGTAGACGTGCATCAGCGAGTAATCGTCATGGACTTAACTGAAGACCGCTCTCAGCCTAAAGTCTTCATTAATCCTGAGATTGAGGTCTTAGATGAAAGTACAGAGCCGTATGACGAAGGCTGCCTTTCTGTTCCAGGCTTTTATGAAACTGTAGACCGTCCAATCCATGTCATGATTTCTGCTTTGGATCGTGATGGGAATGCCTTCAAAGAAGAGGCCTCCGGACTTTTAGCCATTTGTATACAGCACGAAATTGATCACCTAGAGGGAAAATTGTTCGTCGACTATCTTTCCCCTTTGAAACGACAAATGATCCGTAAAAAGATGAAAAAACAGCTGGCATAGGATGTACGTAAAGTGAAAATTATTTTCGCTGGAACACCAGATTTTGCTGCATCTCATCTCCAGTCTATTATCAGTGATAGTAGCCATCAGATCTTAGCAGTCTATACCCAACCAGATCGTCCTTCGGGTCGAGGGAAAAAGCTTTCAGCAAGTCCAGTAAAAAAACTAGCTGAGGCTCATGGTATTAAGGTATTGCAACCCGCTTCTCTTCGAGAACATCGACAACAAGAATTGATGGCCGATCTGCAGGCAGATCTCATGGTGGTTGTAGCCTATGGTCTAATTCTTCCACAGGCTATCTTAGACACTCCGCGGCTCGGCTGTATTAATGTTCATGGGTCAGTACTTCCACGATGGCGCGGAGCCGCTCCCATCCAGAGAGCCATTGAAGCAGGCGATGCCGAGAGTGGTGTCACCATCATGCAAATGGATTCAGGTCTAGACACCGGCTCGATTCTCTCAACCTCTAGGTGCGCTCTAGCTAACGGAGAAACTAGCGGAACCTTATATCAGAGGCTCGCAGCCTTAGGTGCTTCGTCATTAACGGCCATGCTTGTCAAGCTTGAAGCGGGCAATGCGGTTAGCATCGAACAGGATAGTAGTCAGAGCACCTACGCTGCCAAAATTGATAAAGCTGAAGCGCTCATTAATTGGAGTCTACCCGCGACTACTATAGAGCGTTGCGTTCGGGCTTTTAATCCTTCGCCAACCGCTTTTTCATTAATTGAAGGGCAGCGCTTCAAAGTCTGGGATACGACTGTTATAGCGGGGCTTAATAGCGCGGCAGCGGGGCACATAAGCTCCTTTGACACCAATGGCCTAATAGTTGGCTGTGGCCAAGATGCATTGCTGTTAAGGGAAATTCAGTTGGCTGGGAAACCACGAATGCCGATTGGAGAGCTATTGAAGTCACGTTCAGAGTTGTTTGCTAGCGGGAAATTACTTGGCCTATAAACCAAAAAACACGAGGCAACTGCCTATTCGCGTCGCGGCTGCAGAAGTTGTCGCTCAGGTGCTTCGTGGTCAGTCGCTATCAATGCTACTCCCCGAATATGCCGCCCGCGTTGATGAAAAGGATCGCGCGCTATTTAAAGAAATCTGCTTCGGCTCTCTGCGCTGGTACCCACAGATTTCAATATTGCTAAAGCAGCTGATCCAAAAACCTCTGCGTGAAAAAGATTTAGAAGTTCAAGGTCTGATCGCCTGTGGTATTTACCAGCTGATGTATATGCGAATATCAGAGCATGCTGTGGTCAATGAAACAGTTTCCGCCGTCAATGGCCTTAATCGTAAATGGGCAAAAGGGTTAGTAAATGCTGTATTAAGGAGTTTTCAACGGCAAAAAATGGATTTGCTAGCAGAGCTAGCTAACAATACAACATTTCAATCTGCTCATCCAAAATGGCTAATGAACAAGCTCGTTGACGCTTGGACTCAAACCACGGCTGACGCTATTGTCGCGGCCAATAATGATCGTGGCCCAATGACTTTAAGAGTTAATCGGCGGCATGGCCTCCGCAGTGACTATATACAGCGCCTAGAAAAAGCGGGTATTAGTGCCGTTAAAACAATGCATAGCGCAGACGGCGTCGTCCTAGATTCACCCGTCGATGTTACCTCTCTGCCTGGCTTTACTGAAGGCGATTCAAGCGTGCAAGACGAGGCCGCGCAGCTTGCAGCGGGGCTACTATCTTTAGAGCCTGGCCTATCCATATTAGATGCCTGCTCTGCACCGGGAGGCAAAACTTGTCATATTCTTGAGGTGGAACCCGATCTCGGCTCTGTTTTAGCACTCGATTCTGAGTGTAGACGTATGCCCAGAGTAGAAGAAAATCTGGCAAGACTGAAACTCAGCGCGGAGCTAAAAATTGCTGATGCTGGCGATCTTGATAGCTGGTGGGATAAAAAAGCTTTTGACCGCATTTTATTGGATGCTCCCTGTTCTGCAACTGGTGTTATCCGACGCCACCCAGACATCAAAATACTGCGCAAACCCGCAGATATTGATAAGCTAGCAATTATTCAGGCAAGGCTACTAGAAATACTCTGGCAAACTCTGAACAATGAGGGTATTTTAGTCTATGCAACCTGCTCAATCTTGCCGGAGGAGAACGATCAGGTAGTAAAGGCTTTTGTGGCTAGCCACAAAGACGCAGAAATAATGACCATTGAGGCTAGTTGGGGGGTGGCTACAGATTGTGGCCGGCAATTATTCCCAACCATAAATGGCTCTGATGGGTTTTACTATGCAAGACTTCGTAAAAAACCATCTGTCGGCAAAGGTGCCGATAAAGGCCCGGAATAACGATGAAAATAGTCATAGTGGGTGCTGGTCAAGTTGGCGGAACACTTGCCGAAACTCTAGCTCGTGAATACAACGATGTAACCTTGATTGATATTGATGAAGGTGTGTTACGTGGACTGCAAGATCGCCTGGACGTTCGAACGGTAGTAGGTACCGGCAGCTATCCCGATGTTCTGGTGCAAGCCGGAATCGAAGATGCCGATATGCTGATTGCGGTCACGAGCAGCGATGAAATTAACATTACCGCCTGCCAAGTTGCCTATTCCCTATTTCAAACGCCGACTAAAATAGCGCGTGTGCGAGCACATAATTACACTAACCCTAAATATAAAAGTATTCTTTTTAATGACAAGAATATGCCAGTGGATGTAATGATCGCTCCGGAGCAGGCCGTCACTCATTATATCCGTAGACTGATTGAACAGCCCGGGGCTCTGCAGGTCTTGGATTTTGCGGACGGCGTTCTTCAGTTAGTGGGCTTGCGTGCGGTCAAAGACAGCCCCCTGGTGGGACAAGAATTACGGACCCTAAAAGAGCACATCCCTAAAGCCGATGCGCGCGTTGCCGCGCTCTACCGAAAAGATCGAGCCATTTTCCCAGTCGGTGATACAGTCATCGAAGATGGCGACGAAGTATTTTTTATAGCGGCCAAGAAAAACATCCGTAAGGTCATGAGCGAGCTTCGCCGTCTTGAAAAGACTTATCACAGGCTAGTGATTGCGGGTGGTGGTAATATTGGCTTTCGGCTAACCAAAGCCCTTGAAGAAGATTACAGTATTAAAGTCATCGAGTTTTCTCCCAAACGAGCCGAGTATCTATCTGAAAAACTAAATCGCGCCGTGGTTTTAAACGGCTCAGCAACAGACCAAGAACTGCTATTGGATGAAAATATTGATAAAACCGATGTGTTCTTAGCCTTAACCAATGATGATGAGGTTAATATCATGGCCTCTCTTCTAGCCAAGCGACTTGGCGCAAAGAAAGTCATGACACTCATAAGTAACCCAGTTTATGCCGATCTAATGCAGGGTGGGGAAATTGATATCGCCATCTCTCCACAACAGGCGACAATAAGCTCGTTGCTGACCCATGTTCGCCAAGGCGATACAGTTAGTGTGCACTCGCTGCGTCGCGGAGCCGCTGAAGCTCTAGAATTCATTGTTCATGGTGATGCAAAATCTTCTAAAGTGGTAGGTCGCGCCATTGGCGACATTAAGTCGCCTCCAGGATCTACACTAGCGGCCTTAGTCCGCAACGGAGAGGTGATTATTGCCCATCATGACACCGTCATAGAGACCGACGATCACGTGATAGTATTCGTCGTCGACAAAGAAAACACTAAGGCCGTTGAAAAACTCTTTGCGGTCGGATTCACTTTTTTCTAGGACACGGGCCTTTATGCATATTGCTGTTATAGCGAGAGTTTTAGGCATGCTGCTGATGATCTTCAGCCTGACCATGCTCTCGCCAATCATAGTCGCATCCATCTACGAAGAAAATACGACCCCGATGTTCTTGCTGGCTTTTGCCATCACACAGTTCGTTGGTCTAGCATTTTGGCTGCCCTCTAAAGGTCGCATGGGGGAGCTGCGGACTCGCGATGGCTTTTTTGTGACTGTGTTTTTCTGGCTGGTCCTGAGTACTTTTGGCACCTTACCGCTAATTTTTTCTGAAGCAACGAACCTATCATTTGTTGATGCTTTGTTTGAGTCAGTCTCAGGATTAACCACCACCGGGGCAACCGTTTTATCGGGTCTCGATGAATTACCCAAGTCAATCCTCTATTATCGACAGCAACTACAATGGCTCGGTGGTATCGGCATTGTGGTTATTGCAGTTGCGATTTTACCCATGTTAGGTATCGGTGGCATGCAAATATATCGCGCTGAAACGCCTGGGCCGATGAAAGATGCCAAGCTAACCCCCCGCATTGCTGAAACAGCTAATGTGTTATTTAAAATTTATCTCACCCTCACCATTGCCTGCGCTCTAGCGTACTGGTCCGCGGGGATGAGTGGCTTTGATGCCATCGGGCATAGCTTTTCAACCGTTGCTATTGGCGGGTTTTCTACCCATGACGCCAGCATTGGTTTCTTCGATAGCGATTTAATTATGGCTATCTGTACTTTTTTTATGATCATCTCAGGGCTGAACTTTGCATTGCATTACCACGTATGGCATAACCGCCGGCTCAATTTCTACTGGGCAGACCCAGAAGCTCGGATGTACCTTTATCTCCTGTTATTCGGGATATTGGTCACCTGTTGTTATCTCTATTTTAGCGGCACTTATGGCTGGGAGGACAGCTTCAGTATCGGTGTGTTTCAATTAGTCTCAATGCTAACCACCACTGGATTTACCACCACTGAATTTAATAGCTGGCCAACCTTTTTGCCCTTTTTCTTAATCTTCTTAAGCTTTTTTGGTGCTTGCGCTGGGTCTACGGGTGGTGGTATCAAGATTGGGCGAATTTTGATTATGGCGCAGCAAGGCATTCGTGAGGTTTATAGGTTGGTGCACCCTAATGCGCTGCTACCCATTAAAATTCGCAATCGTCGTGTTCCCGAGCGGGTGGTTGATGCAATCTGGGCGTTCTTTGGAGTTTATCTAGCCATTTTTTATCTAATGGTACTACTACTGTTAGCGTCAGGGTTGGACTATGTAACTGCCTGGTCAGCCACTGCAGCTGCACTAAATAACCTTGGTCCCGGATTGGGAGGCGTTGCAACTAACTACGCAGACATTAGCAGTTTTGCCAAGGTGGTGCTGAGCTGGGGCATGCTCTTAGGGCGGCTGGAAATATTTACGCTACTAGTATTATTTACACCCACCTTTTGGAGGAATTAAATAGCGACCCGCACCCCCAAAGCCGCGTTAGTTTGCCGTCGCTACTCCTTACGGGCTTGGTAATAGGCTTCTTCAGAAATAGTGTGGTAGGCCGTTGCCTGACGCTGAAAAGCTTTAACTGACTCGGCAATACGTCGAGAAATATCTGAATCATCAGCCAACTCCTCAAGCATCTCTGCAGAGATACTACGCAGCTCAGTAATCACTTCATCGGGAAGTTTTCTCAACTGCACTCCATGAGTTTCCACTAAACTAATTAATGCCTCGTTATTTCGCGCGGTGTATTCATCGAGCATATCTTGATTAACGGCCCTAGCCGCTGTTTCGACAATTGCCTGCAAATCAGCCGGCAAAGTCGCTAAAGCGTCTTTGTTAACAATTAATTCCAAGGTCGGACCCGGTTCATGCCAACCAGGGTAATAGTAATATTTGGCCACCTGATGAAAACCAAGTGCGATGTCGTTGTAGGGGCTCACCCATTCAAGAGCATCAATGACCCCGGTCTGCATGGCGGTATAAAGCTCACCTCCGGCGATGGTCACCGACACACCCCCTGCGCGCGTAATAACATCTCCGCCCATGCCCGGGATCCGCATTTTTAATCCCTTTATATCATCCATGGAATTTATTTCTCGATTGAACCATCCAGCCATTTGCACACCTGTATTGCCGGCGGCAAACGGAACTAAGTTAAAATCTCTGTAGAGCTCTCGCCACAACTCTAACCCACCTCCATAATGCAGCCATCCATTCATCTCTTGAGCATTTAGCCCAAAGGGGACCGAGGTGAAAAATGCAGCGGCCTTCGACTTTCCCGTCCAGTAATAGGAAGCCCCGTGTCCCATCTCGGCAGTGCCTTGAGACACCGCGTCGAACACTTCAAATGCCGGAACTAATTGGCCGGCACCAAACACCTTAATTTGCAGCCTGCCGTTGCTCATTGCATCGACTTTTTTAGCAAAATTTTCAGGGGCCGTCCCTAATCCGGGATAATTTTTGGGCCATGTGGTGACCAGCTTCCATTTAAAGTATTGCGTTTCCTCCGCTACGCCAGAGGCGGCCGTCTTATCATCGCCCCCGCTGCAGCTAACCAAAGACAAAGCTAACAGTACCGTTACTATAATCCGCATTTTTTTTCCTCTTTTGTGATGCTTTCTGGTCTTTTTATATAGCGGCCAAATTGGCAGACGCTAGAATTAAAATTTTTGTTCCAGCCATCTCAAAGCTTACATGTACTCTTGCTCTTGGGCCATTACCTTCGAAATTCAAAATCACACCTTCGCCATAAACATTGTGATTGACCGACTGACCCAACTGAAAGCCGGTTTCTTCGCCCTGATCGCTGCGCATAGCTCCCGCAGCATAGCTTGTCGGCCGCGCTATGGTATTTTGCAGTCGAACCTCTTCTATTACCTCTTTTGGTATGTCCCGCACAAACCTAGAAATTGAATTAAATGATTCGCTTCCATAAATAGATCGACTCTCTGCAAAAGTTATATAGAGTTTTTGCTTCGCTCTAGTGATCCCCACATAAGCCAGACGCCGCTCTTCCTCTAGCCGCCCAGGTTCATCCAGCGACATCTTATGGGGAAATAGATTCTCTTCCATTCCTGCAATAAACACCAACGGAAACTCCAAGCCCTTGGCACTGTGTAAAGTCATTAACTGCACTGCGTCTTGGTCTTCGTCCGCTTGGCGATCGCCAGAATCTAACGCGACCTGATCTAGGAATTGTGGCAGTACCGGCAAGTCTCTATCTTCCGCTTCAAAGTTTCGGCAGGCACCAACCAATTCCTCGAGATTCTCAACGCGAGCCTGACCTCGTTCACCTTTTTCTCTCCGATGCATTTCTATCAGCCCGCTATGTTGTATCGCGTTTTCTGCCTGTTCAGCTAATGGTAGCTCATCAAACTGGCCACTCATCTCATTGACTAGCTCGACAAAAGCAGCAACAGCGTTCGTTGCTCGCGCCGCCATGCGCTTCTCACTGACTACCAAAATTGAGGCTGTCCACAGAGAGGTTTTATTGTCTCGGGCTAATTCTCGCAGTATCTCTAAGGTGCGGTCACCAATGCCACGCGGCGGTACATTAACCACTCGTTCAAAGGCTACATCGTCATGGCAGTTCAACATGAGGCGCAGATAGGACAGAGCGTTTTTAATTTCCATCCGCTCATAAAAGCGCTGCCCACCATAAATGCGGTAGGGGATTTCAGCCTGTAATAACGCGGCCTCTAGCACCCTTGATTGCGCGTTAGAGCGATAAAGAATGGCCGCGTCTTCACGCCGATTCCCATCCGTGCTCCAGCTATGTAATCGATCTGCAATATAACGGGCTTCGTCATGTTCATTAAACGCCGAATAGAGCGCTATGGCTTCTCCTTCTCCCGCATCAGTCCAAAGATTTTTCCCAAGACGGCCCGAGTTCTTTGCGATTACTGCATTAGCCGCCTGCAGAATATTTGAGGTCGAGCGATAGTTTTGCTCTAGCTTTACTGTTTCAGTAGCAGGAAAATCGCGCTCATAACTAAGAATGTTTTCTACCTTCGCTCCGCGCCAGCCATAAATTGATTGGTCGTCATCGCCTACCGCAGTCACGGCACTCACTTTCCCGGCAAGTAATCTCAACCAGGCATATTGAACCGCGTTAGTATCTTGAAACTCATCCACTAAAATATGCTTAAACCGCTGTTGATAGTGCTCTAGTACAGCCGGGTTATGCTTCCACAGCTCTAGCGCGCGAAGCAGCAGTTCGGCAAAATCAATCACGCCTACACGTTCGCAGGTTTCTTCATAACCTCGGTAGATCCGTAACATGGTGGCCAAATAAGGATCTCCACCTTCTTGAATGTGGACAGACCGCAAGCCCTCATCTTTTTGGCCGTTTATCCACCATTGAGCCTGCTTTGGGGGCCATCTTTGCTCGTCCAAATCCATGCTACGCATAACACGCTTAACTAAGCGCAGTTGATCATCAGAATCTAGAATTTGAAAATTTTCTGGCAATTTGGCATCGCGCCAGTGCGCCTTTAATAGCCGATGCGCCAAGCCATGAAATGTTCCGACCCACATGCCTCTCAATGACATGCCCAGTAAATCATCAATCCTCTCTCGCATTTCGCGAGCCGCCTTATTAGTGAAGGTGACCGCAAGGATTCCGTAAGGGGACACATTATCTACCTGGATTTTCCAGGCGATACGATGCACCAGAACCCGTGTTTTACCGCTGCCAGCACCCGCTAACACTAAAAGGTGCTGTTTATCGCTGGTAACTGCCTGCTCTTGAGGTGCGTTGAGATTATGTAATATTGAGGTAACGTCCATAGGTGTGCAGTCTAGCAATTTAATAGGCAAAAATCGGGATCAACTGAATTTCTTTTTCTTTTTAACCGAGATCCAAGACCCTAACGCTCAATCACTCGCTAAAATAGTCACAATAACCCCCAAATGACTCTTTTTTTACTACAAAACTAGCAATATAGGCCGTTTTCTTGTAAATTTTTTACATAACTTACTTTGGACGGCCCATGAAACCTGCTCAATTGACCCAAACGATCAGTGACACCTTACCAGCGCTTCGAAAATCGGAGCGCAAAGTAGCCGACTTTGTTCTCAAATCACCGCTGAATGTAATCAGGATGCGCATCGTAGATTTAGCCAAACAAGCTGGAGTGAGCGAGCCTACCGTGGTCCGGTTTTGTCGCGCTGTCGGCTGTCGTGGTTTTCAGGACTTTAAAATGGCGCTAGCTCAGCAGCTGGCATCCAGCCCAAGCTATGGGCAGATCGCTGTGACGGATACTGACTCAACAAGGGAGTATACCTACAAGGTTTTCGACTCAACCGTTGATGCGCTACTTAAAGTTCGCGACAGTCTGGTCCTACCAAATCTCGAGGCCGCTGTGGCTGCAATTTGCGCTGCCGGCCGCGTTGAGTTCTATGGTTTTGGCGCCTCGGCCGCGGTGGCCTTTGACGCGCAGCACAAATTCTTTAGACTTCAAATAACCTCTGCAGCGTACTCTGATCCCCACCTTCAAAATATGTCTGCAACCTCTCTAAATGCTGGCGATGTGGTCATTGCTATTTCTCAGTCGGGGCGTTCTCAGGCGCTGCTCGATTCTATGGATCTCGTTAAGCAAGCAGGCGGGCTGGTCATTGGCTTAGCCCCTAGCGGTTCTCCGGTTGCTCTTCGCGCATCAATCCCTATTGAGGTAGACGCTAAAGAAGATATTCAAATTTACACCCCTTTATCGTCCCGAATTGCTCATCTTGCCGTGATTGATGTTCTCGCGATTGGGATTGCGCAAAAGAAAGGCCCTAAACTCCACGAGCATTTGCAACAATTACAAGCTGGTCTGTCGTCTTTACGCAGCCAATGACGGTTAGGATAGTCTTGGGTCTGCCGCCAATCAGTCAATCTGGTTGTCTGCAAACACCCTGATTATTTTCCCTTCTGCGCCATCAGTGGCGAGAAGCAAGCTTCCGTCTGGAGCGGTGATGACATTTCGTATCCTGCCCAGCTCAGAAAATAAGGTTTCTTCGCCAACGACTTTTTCACCGCTAAGCTCAAGCCGCCTTAGATCGCCGGGTACCAGAGCTGATATAAATAAATTACCCTTCCAGCTTGGAAACATATCTCCCTGATAGAGCGCCATGCTTGAAGGGGCTATTGACGGCACCCAATATTTTATCGGTTGCTCCATACCCGGTTGCTCAGTAAACGGTGAAATGGTTGCGCCACTGTAATCAATCCCATAAGTGATGGCCGGCCAGCCATAGTTGTTGCCCGGCTCTATGATGTTAAGTTCATCACCACCCTTCGGGCCATGCTCATGCTCAAGAACAGTCCCGTCATCTTTAATAACCAACCCCTGTAAATTGCGATGCCCATAGGACCAAATTTCAGGCAGCGCTCCCGGGGAGTTAACAAAGGGATTGTCCGTTGGTATGCTGCCGTCATCATTAACCCGCAGGATTTTGCCGAAGTGGTTATCTAGGTGCTGGGCATTTTCTCGGTAGTTAAAGCCATCACCAGATGTGATCAGTAAGCTTCCGTCAGCCATAAACGCTAGTCGAGCACCGTAATGAGCCGCGGCCTTGCGCGGTGGATTCGACTGGAAAATCGTTTTATGCCCAACAAGCGCCTCACCCTCTAATCGTGCTCGAACAACATTTAAGCGATTTAGCTTAGGCTCATCAGCATCAGGTGCTGAAAAGGACAGATAAATAAAGCCATTCTCTTCAAAATTTGGGTGTACAAGCACTTCAGACAACCCTCCTTGGCCAGCAAACAAAACCTCGGGCACGCCCTCTATGGGTGTTTCACTCAGCTCCCCATCGGTAACCAGTCTTAGCTGCCCGGGTAGTTCTGTGACCAACATGTGTCTGCTAGAAATAAAGGCCATGCTCCACGGATGGTCTAAGCCCTCGACCATGGTCTCAGTCTTATACTGAACATCGGCGCTAGACAGCGGACTTAGGAACAGTAGTCCACCCAATAGTGTTAGCAACTTAAGCGTTTTCATTGGTAGTCTCCTCCGTTTGACGAGTGCCAAAATAGTAACCGGCAATCACGCCTGTAAAAATCAAATAGCCTTTGCCAGTAAAGGTTCTGGCGCCTGCAATAAGCTCAAGGTTGTAAAAGGCCAAAGGCATCAACCCTACAATAGCAAACATCGCCATTCCCCCAGCCAAGGCATAAAGATACCTTTTATCTATGTTCACCCAAATAAGAGCAATTCGCGTGACAATAAAGGCTATGAGCATTCCAACCAAAACGAGTCCGCCCACGGGGAACGCGCCATTAACATTCATGCCAATCAGATCTCCCGCTATCATCGAGATAACAACCGAGGCATCAACCGGCATGTCCATGCTGAATAACCACGCTATATTGGTGACGGTTGTTTGTGTAATTAATAAAACAGTGGCGATGGTCACCGCGACTAAAAATGAGATACTCTGCTTAATCATGCTTTCCGTCTCTTTTGTTATTTTGAGGCAACGACATGGATGGTGTTCTTTTTATACGGCACTTTCAACCTATTTTCCTTAAGATCCAAAATCCCAGCCAGGTGCTAATCAGCGCCTTAAACGCTTGAGCAAAAATTAGCGGAAGACCAAAAATAAAATCAAGGTAGGGCGGCCAAATCCACACATATAGCCAATCGATGAACACCGTAAAAATAGGCAAGTAGTCGGCAATAAATACTTTTTGCGTCAGCGACAACACCCCGTAATCAGTTGTAAGGACAATAAAGCCGCCCCAGATTACCAAGAATAATTGAAGTGGTGTTGTCAATATCAATAGATACGCAAAAATACGCAACCCAGTTTGCATGATTCACCCCCAGACAGAACAGTGTTAGCTTACCCCCTCATTCGCGGCTAATGTGAATAAAATCAGACAGCACCTGCGAAAGCTTCTCAGCTTTGGTCCATTGAAAAAAGTGGCCACCGCCAATCATTTGATGGGGCTGATCTTTTGTTCCCGGCACCTTGTCTAGAAATTGCTTTTCAAATCCATTCGTGACTGGGTCGTCGCCGGCACCGACACATAAAAATGGTTTTTGAAATTCAGAAAAGAAATCCCATGCTTTCTTCTGTGCATCAAGCGACTGATCAGGAATACTCGGTACCTGACTAGGCATCGCTCGCACTGCCATCTTGAATGCGGCACTCGGGAAGGGTGCCTCGAACGCTTTACTAATACTCGAACCAAATGGTGATATCTTTGATAACCCAAGGTTAGCCATTGCTAATTCTAGGGCGATGATAACTTTATGGCGTCTCTCCATCATTGATGAAGCAATGATACCTGCAGGAGGGTTGATGGCATCCCAAGTGTATTTTTGCCAATAAGCAAATTTTCGGATCCCTAAATAGGGGTCAGCCCCGCCAAAACCGTTCATTTTGCTGACCTCCTTACTCATTGATGCCATAGTGATTTTCTCTGGCCCCGCTCTGAACGCTAAAATTTCATCAACAATCTCTTGAGGAACATCTGGGCTATAGGGTAATCCAGTATTCCCCATAGCGACTCGATCAAATCGATCACCATTATCAGCCACCATACGTAGGCCAATTAAACCTCCCCAATCTTGTCCGAAAAAAGTTAGATTTGAAAAATCATTTTTCACTAGCCACTGGTTCATCCAGTCTACTTGGCGCTGATAGCTGTAGTCTTCTCTTGCCGCGGGCTTATCAGATTTACCATACCCAGGTAGATCTGGGGCAATCACACGAATCCCAGCCTTAACTAAGTGGGGGATCATCCTGAAGTACAAATAACTCCACACGGGCTGGCCATGCATAGCCAATAAGATTGGACCATCTGCTGGGCCCTCGTCAATGTGATGAATACGTAAATCAGAACCATCGTGAGTTTTGATCACGGTGTAATGCGGCTCAAATGGGTAGTCTTGGATACCCTCAAAACAGTGATCTGGTGTTCGTAAAATTTTCATGCTGGTCTTATCCTCATAATTAGGCGCTGTATATATTGGCATTATAAGTGCCAATATATCGTTAGTGCAATAGCGCTGCTTCTGAGATCGACACAGTCGTTTCTCCCGCCAAGGTTTTTAATCCTTAGGAATTATCTTGCAGCGCATTAGGCGCGCGGTATTTGACTCGCTCTAGCAGAGCGTGTTTTTTGCTGAAACCCAAAAGACTTATTACCTTTTCCATGTCCAGTTCGAATTAATTAGATAATTTACGATCGCCGCCGCGCCAATACCTAACAAATTAGCAAAAATATCATTAATCATTAAATATTTGTACGTTAGAAAAAATAGAGCGTAATTGATGATGCCGGACATGCCCGCCACCAGATGGAACTGCAATAAACGAGATAAAACTCCGGTGCGGATCGACCTCCGTTTAAAGGTCCAAAAGTTATTAAACCAGAAGTTTGAAAGTAGAGACGCCTCGATAGACAAAAGTGGCGCAACCTCCTGCGCCATTCCTAAATATCGCGTCAGAAAAACATATCCTCCCAAATTAATAAGCACACCAGAAAACCCAACAATTGAGTACTTAATAAAATCTTTATGACTATGAAAGCCTAGTTTAGGTATATTCAACAAAAACTCTACCTGGTCTTTAAGCGATAATTTTGATTCGCCGGCATTTCTTTGTGTAAACACAATAGGGATTTCTTTGCTCTTTGCGCCCTGTGCGACAAGCTCACATATGAGCGAAGACTGAAATGAGTAGCCCCGAGTAGAAAGGAAGCCAAGATTACATTTCTCTATATAGGAAGCCGCGATGCACCTATAGCCAGAGGTACAGTCTTTGATATGTCGGACACCCCCAACATAGCGGACCAAGAAGTTACCTAACTTACTGATAACCCTTCTTCGCAAAGAAAACTCTGGCGTAGAGCCACCTTTTACAAATCGAGAACCAACCACAAGGGAAAAACCTTGCTGTATCTGGTGGATAAAGTCAGGTATTAACGTAGGGTCATGTTGCCCATCTGAGTCCATTTGAAAAATTACATCTGGCTTGAACATAGTTAAAGCATGGTGGAAGCCGCGCTTGTAAGCATCGCCAAGGCCGACCTTATTGCCAGTTATCATGTGTAAAAAGTCATGCTGCTCAATCAAGTTATTAACTGTTTCTTGGGTTCCATCAGATGAATTGTCGTCAACAACCAGAATCCTAAATGTGTAACCAGAGACCCGAGTTTGTTGCTCAAATATTGCCTCAATGGTGCCCTGTATATTTGCCTGCTCATTATAGGTGGGCAAAATGAAGCAAGCCTCGGCCTGAGTTGCGTTTTCGGACTCATATTTATTGGTTAAATCCAAGACTGACTCCACATCATTTGATAAAAACGCTCTCTCTCAATGTCCAGGCCCAGCTGAAAGGGAAGCCAATAAATTGCAGCGGCTATAATCATGATAAGAACACCCCTGTATAAAACCTCAAATTTTTTCCCTTGCCTTTGGCTAGTTTTATACAAAATAAACCCTAATGCCAAGAATGCAAACCCTGACGCTGGCTGGTAGTGGTACAGAAATACCGATCTAGATACTAGCGCCCAAGGCAAAAAGTTAGCGTAAAATCCGATGATAACAAAAGAAATAACTAAGAATTCTGATTCATAGGTTTTGGTTACTATGGCCTCATATGCTCTTTGAACCCAAGTCAAACTCATCACAAATATCGCCAAAAATGAAAATACATAAAGTGCGGGGTTAGGAAATAGATGTACATTGGTGAAAATAGTTTGTTTCGCTCCACCCGGAAGAAGAACATCATGTGAAGCAAAGTAATAGCCTATAGGCTTTATCATTATCGGCCATGTATACCAGTCCGAGCGATAAGGGTGAGGAGTTTCCTCAATATTATTTGAATGGAAAGAAACCATTTGCTGATGTTTTTCAAAATATGAAAATTGATCCATAAAGACAAAATCTGGAATCCAAACTAAGGCATAAACTAAAAATGGAACGACCAATAAAGCCCATAAAAGTCGGCTCTTTAATAGGCTCTCAGGGTCAAACAATCCCATCGTTTGTTGCATCCTTGAGCTTATTTTAGACAATAGAAATATGAGTATCATACTCGCAAGACAAACACCCCAAAATCCCAAACCATTCCATTTAACCGAAACAGTGAGCCCCAAGAAAATCAGTCCCCACGCGATATTTTGCTGCTGATTGTTCTTGTCTTTAAATGCCTTCACTGTAAATAACATTGCTGTGAAACCGAACAAACTGAGATAAATATTGATTAACCCAAACCTTGAATCAACAAGTAATGATCCGTCTAAGCAGAAAAAAAGTGCGACTAAAAGAGCAAACCCCTTTTGATTAAGAAGTTGCATGCTAAGCTTGTAAGCAACCAAAATAAGCGTTGACCCCGCAACAGCGCTAAGCCAGCGGTAACTTATTGGGTCTACATTAGCTATTTCAAATGCCGTAGAAGCTAACGTATCGGTCCAGGGCATCAGGTAGTATAAATATATGCTTAAGGAAATAAGATAGGTGCCAAGAGGTGGGTGGACTGAAAAGAACTTTACGCCCGAAAGATAATTCAACCCATAAAGGGGGTAAAAAATTTCATCAAAAGTCTCTCCTGGGATCACGCCCAAATTATAAAATCTTAGCGCTATCCCCAAGATCAAAATCAAAAGAATTGGGTAATTTAAAAGTACTCTTTTCATTAAAAGTGTCTTATAAAGATATGATTAGCTCAATTCTACCGAGACTGTTCGACGTTGAACAGTGAATGAGACTTCATGCTTTATTTTGCATGTGGAGGGTGCCTGGAAGTACAGCAAACAGTATGATCAAACTACCCCAATAATCCGAAACCCCCGTCGATATTCCAGAACTATAGTTATACACCCCCCATATAATAAATATAAACACCATCGTTATATGCAAAACAAGAAGTGCTTTTTAAAAGGTCATTTTTACTTCACCGTCAATAAGGGCATTGGATCGTCAGAGTATATTTGCTTTTACATACAATATTTTTTTATTCTTTGTTAAAGAGTTATTACTCCAGTTAAAAACCATACAACTACTGCACCCCACCATAATACAAAGAACCCATCATTTGATAGTAATTATTCCTCCCTGACGAGCGTGGATTCTGCAGTAATAATATAGCGTCTGCGCTGTTGATGATGTAACCCTTATCGTAATTTGGTTTGCAACAGACGTATCAACTCCTTGAGTATATTCGGCACCTCCATTGAAGATTCCATCACTGACAGTAGAAAATCTAAGTGGATGACTAGGTGGATATATAAACGTATAGGTGGTCCCTACCTCCAGAGTTATTTCTGGCTTCGAAACGCCGTCAATAATATAAGCCCAGCCACCATTGTTGGTTGCCGATACGTTAATCGTCTCAGCGCTAGGTTCCTTTACGATCACTGTGCGCGTAGTGGTGGCGACGTTTCCTACGCTGTCTGTCGCGGTATAGGTTAGGACATATGTGGCCGCAGCGCTTGTATCGACAGAACCTGTGGTCACCACCTCCACCAACCCATCAACGGTGTCTGTCGCTGTCGCGCCCGCGTCCTCATAGGAGGCATCTAATTCAATCTCAACTGCTGGCTCACCTAAAAGGACAATTGTAGGAGCAGTCGTATCAGCTACCGTCACTGAGCGTGTCAAAGCACGAGAAACGTTGCCCTCGCTATCGGCAGCCGAGTAACTAAGTATATAGGTACCAGCCACACTTCCATCAACCGCCCCGGTCTTAAACACCTCAACCAAGCCGTCAGTGACGTCAGTAGCCGTTGCGCCGGCATCGTTGTAAGTCGTGGCCTGCTCATGACTTACGAAAGCACTTCCATTAAGTTGGATATAAGGTGCCTGAGGCATCAGCCCACTCATATAGGATTCTAAAGCAGCACTCTCCGTTACAGTCGCGCCATCGCCAACAACGCCAGTAGTCAGAGTATTACCAGTGAGGCCAAACAGATAACGTAATAGCAAGAGTCCATCAGACAATGCATCGACGGTACCATTACCATCAATATCACCTGAACTGGCATAAACCGTTGCCAACTCTGCTTCTATTTCCGCGGAGGAGGTAATAACGCTATCGCTTGAAATCAAACCATTGAGAAGAGAGTCCCCGCTAAGGCCAAAGGCGTAACGAAGAAACATTAGTCCGTCAGTAAGAGCGTCAGCCTGGCCATTGTCATCAATATCCCAGTCACCAGAGGCGAACGAAGTACTAGCCTCCTTCAAGTAATAAGACGAGGGATCGGTACTGTCTTGCTTTGGCGAATCAGCCAAACTAGCCAAACTGAAGAAGCTGAGGACTAGAAATAAATGGGCCAGATTGAGTTTTGAAAAGTTCCTAAGGGTCATGTTAGTCCACTTATGTTGTTTTATCCGACTGCAAGTAACGCTTTCAAGGCGAACGAGAGAAGAATCTAAAGGTTAATAGCGAATTGTTAAGCCAACACTGACATTCCAAAAGTCATCATTATCAGAATTGTCGTTTGGCCTTTGGGCATCAAGAGGCGTATACGAACTTGAAGCATTGAGGCTCCAATTTTCATTGATCTCATAGTCAAATCCAACACTAAGTGTTTGTATTGTTCCACTTGAATAGATAGTTTCTCTCTGTCTGCCTACTTCAAGTGGAGCATCAATTTCTACAAAATTATCTATATTGCTTGCAGCTAACGATATCCATGGAAGAATTGCTGATGCGTTATTAAAAGATAAGAAAACCTCAACTCCTTCATGATCCATTTGTAATTTATCATCTGATAGACCTACGCATCCAACAGTATTTTGAAGGGTATATGGTGCAAAATTAATCACATCCTCACTGCATGTTACACTTGCTGTAACGCCACCCCTAAGCAAAAAAAGACGCAAGCCTATATCAATTTTTTCGTTATTAACTAAAGGTTTTGAGAGTGCGGCACCCCATAAATGGTCTGGTTTACTGCCATTAATTTGAAGGGGTGGTGTCCAAGAGATTTCTGCATTTAAATTCCATGGCAGTCCAATATTAGCTCTTAATCTTCCAAATGCTGGGGATTTATTTAAATCCTCATCCTTAAAACCGCCAAAACCAATTCTTTGCTGCTCTCGAGTCAGGCGGGGAATAGAGCTTAACTCTGCAGAAATCGATATATCTCCTACATCTACAGAATGTGGCGGCACCTGCCCAAGATTTTGGGCTGAGGCAGTCATAAATGCCATAGCCCACCCCTCTGGACTATCAAGATCTACCTTTTGATCGCCGTATACAGTGCAAGACAAAAAGAGAAAAAGAGCCGTTATTGTTAGTCTTATTTTCATTGTCTTTTTCCTTTAAGGCTTGTTAAAAAGCTACATGCCTGAGAAGTTCTGGGTTTGCAAATGGGCATCCAGACAAGTATTAAATAAGCAGTCAATCAAGCTATTTTTTAATTGCTTCAACACCTATCCTGAGCGCAACATCCATTTTAAACCCCATCATCTTGGCATAGCTTATCCCGAAGTCATCTCTCATTATATTCCCGCGAATATCTGCTCCGCACACTTGCTTCAATTTAAATGGATGAAGTCTGCACTTGAATGCCTTGATCTCCAAATCTACTTTTTTTGTAATGCCATGCAGCGTTAGTTCGCCCTCTACTTTTGTTGGCGACCCGTCCTGGAAGTTGATTAATTTACCCTCATACCTCGCCTGAGGAAATTCTTCAACATCGAACATATCATCGCTCTTGACCTTCTTATTCATCCCATCATGTCCAAAATCTATGGAACCCATTTCCATGACGACATTGACGGATCCTGTTTTATTTTTTTTATCAAGAATGATCTCGCCGTAGGTTGAATTTATTTTCCCGCGCCAAAGTGACAGCCCTCCCATATGATCAGCTTCAAACGCTGGGAAGGTATGGTTAGGATCTATGACATAAGTGACTGGCTTCCCAAAAGAGAAAGGAGTAAATAAAAGTAGGAGAACAACCAGCATCATTAATTGCTTCAATCTTACTTTCATAAGTTTTTCCTATGTTTTATTTAACGCATGTTTAGTTACGATCTTTAGATGAAAATGGTTTTATCGTATCTACACAAATAAATCGGTTGACTCGTCAACTCACGGGAAATCTAAGATAAGGAGTGATCGATACGGGAAGATCTTGTATTCGCAAATCAAAGACATAAAAGTGTCCTACAAATAAGCAGACCGATCAGAGGTACGTCTCACTTTCCTTTTTGATCTAGTCGGTTTCTTGGTTTTGTTGCATAAAGAACACAACTCAGTACCGCACCTTTAATATCCATATTTCTATCAAATCTACACCATCTTCCAGAATGGAACATCATTATTGTCTCTGAGGCGTTATCCATACCATAGACAACTTGTAAGACATTATTTCTAACACAACCTTGTTCTTCTATGCCGCTAAGAATGTCTTTAGTCCCAAATTCCTTAATGTAAATGAAACATAAATCGTCCATGTCTGCAGACACAATTGGGGAGACTAGTAATAAAAAAGAGAAGAATAGTTTTTTCATTGTCCTTTACCAAGGTTAATCAGGGCAGTTATTGCTAACAATACAAGCATTAGTACCGCAAACTCTTTTTCTTCAACAATGGAAACAACAAGAATTGCTGCTGCCCACATAATTGATTGTGAAATTACCAATTTTTTATTCATGTGCTTCTTCGCTCGAAACTACTCCACCGTGACTGAGTTGTTTATGTTTAGTGTTGGGGGATTTTCCAGTAGATATAACCCTTTGAGCTCTATCATATTCCCAACCAAGCAAGCAATGCCGTACTGCCCATTAGAAAGGCACCTGGCATTCTTAATAAAGCCTTATGTCTTCCTAAGCCAAGAAAAACAAATAAAAGTGAACCTAAAAGGTTAATACCAATTACCGGATAGGCAGCTAGAGCAAATTCTGGGTTATAGGCTATATAAATCAAAGTTGAAGCACTTACAAAAAGAAAGATGGTGAACACATGCCAAGAAACAATGCTTAACGATTTCGGTAATGCCTCCATATCGCTGTCATTTACCTTGCTAATATAAATTTTTCCCCCAACGAACCCATGAAACACCATTCCTACTAAAGAAATGAAAGCCGCAGCCATCAAAAGCCAATAATCCATTTTACTTTTCCTCAATACGAATCATAAACTACTCTACAGTATCCGAATGTTCCAACAGGGTGTAGTTTGATAGATCATATCCTTTGCATCAAGGTAGTTTGAATAAATCTTCAACAGAGCAGTTGAGAGTCTTTGCAATTTTTAATGCAAGAACCGTAGATGGAACATAAATTCCATTTTCAATTGCATTGATGCTTTTCCTTGAAACCTCTGCACTCTCTGATAGTTCTTGTTGAGTTAAACCGGCAGATTTTCTGAGTTCCTCAAGATTGTTTAGAAGATTTTTATGGTGGTTACCCACTATTTTTACTCTTCAAATCTTTCAACTGCTTTTGTGATTTCAGCACTGTCGTTGGGGTATAGATACCCAGCAATTATTGAACCAACACCAATTGCAGCAACCAAAAGACCAGCACCTTGTACGACACTTATTGCAATAGTCCAACCAAGGAGATACAAACCAAGACCAACAAATAAAGTTATTACTCCACTTCGTCTGTAATCAATGGGTTTCTTTTTGTCATTCAAAGTATCGAGAATTTCTTCAATTTTAGATGAATCATCAAGGTTTTTAGAAACCTCAATAATTGCGTTATATTTGCTCCTTTCCATTTTGCTAACAAAAAAGAAAATAACACCTACAAGCAATACTGGCATCAATATCGCAACATAACCTTCCATAATTACTCCTGTTTATATGTGTGGCAAACACCACACCATGAAATGTAACGCAAACTTATCATAACATAAAAGGGAAGTAAAGGTTACATTAAGTAGTTACTCTGTGTTGCATCTGACAACCATCTTAGAGATCTTGATTGGATACTTCTTATTTCTAACACCCTCTATCCTTAAGTCTCGTTGATGCTTTCTCTTGAGAACAGAGTGAACAGAACCACTACCCCAAGTCTTTCCTCTTTGAGTCTTGATACCCCAAGAGTTCATCTTCCTTGCAATAACACGATAACCCCACTCCTCAACATCGTGAAGATGTTTGATGAATTTGTAGGTTATTTGTTATCTCTTGGTATAGGGTTGGTGGTAAGTGAGGTTGTTTGACCGAGTCTCAACAGTGAACTCTAAAACTACACCCTCTTCGATTACTCCACCGTGACTGAGTGAATTTGAACAGTGAATTACTGTTCCTTGTAATTCTCTTCGAGAATTCCTTTTTCTTTTAAGGTCTTTGTTAGTTTTATCAAACGAATGAATGCAAGCACTCCTACCATCCCAAAAACAAATCCCATTGCTGCCATTCCTTCCATAGTTTTCTCCTTTTAATTCACTGTTCTGTTTTACTCTACAGTAACTGACTTGGCTAAGTTCCTTGGTTGATCAAGGTCTGTGCCTCTTTGACATGCTACTTGATAGGCAAGAATTTGAAGTGGGATAGTGTAGATAATGGGCGCTAATAATTCGCTGCACTTTGGCATTTGAATAAAGGCCCCTCTCTCAATTTTAATTTTAGAATTGCCGCCACCAAATACATACAATGTTCCGCCTCTGGCTTTGACCTCTTCTAAATTAGAAACCAGCTTTTCTGTCAGAGTGTCCTCTGGAGACAAAGCCACCACAGGAATTTGATCATCCACCAAGGCTAGTGGCCCATGCTTTAACTCGCCTGCTGGGTAGGCTTCTGCATGAATGTATGAGATTTCTTTTAGCTTTAATGCGCCCTCTTGAACAATGGGAAAGAACATTCCTCTGCCTAAAAATAGAGCATTGTGTTTATCAGCAATCTTTGGAACAATTTTTGAAATTTCATCTGAAAGCTTTAGAGTTTCTTTGATCACCGCAGGCAAGGCTCTCAGCTCATTGGCTAAATTTTTTCTCAGGTCTTTGTCTTGATCTAAACTTTTTGCTATAGACATAGCCAGCAACATTAGTCCGGCCAACTGCGTGGTGAAAGCTTTTGTGGAGGCAACGCCTATTTCTGGGCCAGCATTTGTGAATAGCACGTGCTCTGATTCTCTTGCTAGAGAGCTGGTTGGAACGTTACAGATTGAAAGAGTGGTTAAGTAATCTTTTTCTTGCGCGTATCTTAGGGCTGCAAGAGTGTCTGCTGTTTCTCCAGACTGAGAAATAGTTACAAACAATGTTCCCTCTTCTACCAATGGATCTCGGTAACGGTACTCACTGGCAAAATCAACGTAACACGGAATTTTTGCAATTTTTTCAAACCAAAATCTGCCAACTTTTCCAGCATGAAGACTGGTGCCACATGCAACAAACTGTATTCTTTTGATCTTACTAAAGACCTCTGAGGAACCCAGTCCAAAAATATTATCTAAAACATCATCATCACCCAGCTTGCCATTAATAGTATTAGCAATTGCGTCTGGCTGTTCGTAAATTTCTTTTTCCATGAAATGCGAATATGTGCCTTTGGTCACAGCGTTAACTGCTATATCAATTTCAGTTATCTCTCTTGTTATCTTAGAATTCTTAGATGTGTAAATTTGATAGGTCTCTTTGTCTATTTCTGCAACGTCGCCATCCTCTAAAAATACAAATTGATTGGTAAGTTGTGATAAAGCCAAAGGGTCAGAGGCTGCAAAATTTTCTTCTATGCCAACACCAATCAATAGAGGGCTTTTATTTCTTGCGACTATCAGCCTGCTTTTTTCGTTAATGTGAATAGCTGCAATAGCATAAGCTCCGTCTAACTCTTTGGTCGCTTCGTGCATTGCATCTAAGAGGTTGCCTGAAACTTTGAAGTGCTGATGCAGTAAATGAGCAATTACTTCTGAATCAGTCTCAGAAGAAAATTCATACCCATTGGCAGTAAGTTGCTCTCTTAGCTCAAGGTAGTTTTCAATAATTCCGTTGTGAACAATATGAATCTCTCCGCTTGAAGCATGTGGATGTGCGTTTTCTTGGGATGGTTTGCCGTGAGTAGCCCAGCGGGTATGAGCAATTCCAAGTTTACTTTTTGGACGCTCTTGAATCATTCCATCTTCAAGTAGCTTAACTTTTCCAAGGGTTCTTAGATTAAAAATGCTATCTTTTTGATGAAGGGCTATCCCAGCTGAGTCGTAGCCTCGATATTCCATCTTATGTAAGCCTTGAACCAATAACTTGCCAACGTTACGAGATGAGGCTGCGCCTATAATTCCACACATATTATTTTTTGTTTTTTGCCCAGTTTTCTTTAATGACTTGTTTGCCTCTGGCTAGGGCCAAAGATTCATCTGGTACATCCTTTGTTATTACAGAGCCAGCTCCAACATATGCTCCTTTGCCGATATTAACAGGGGCAACTAGTGAAGAATTAGTCCCAATAAAGCTGTTTTCTCCAACAGTAGTTTTATGTTTGTTCGTGCCGTCGTAATTGCAGGTAATGGTCCCCGCTCCAACATTTGCGTTATCACCTATGTCTGCATCACCAAGATAGGCTAAATGGTTTGCCTTCGCGCCTTCGCCAAGTTTCGTTTTCTTTGTTTCTACAAAGTTACCAATTTTGGCATTGTTGCCAATCTCTGAGCCCTCTCTCAGTCTTGCATAGGGTCCAATGCTGCAGTTTGATCCAACAGTAGCAGAAGATAGATGAGAAAAAGCCTCGATAACTGAATTGTCTCCAATGGTGACATCGCAAAGAATAACATTGGATTTAATCGTTACATTTTCTCCAAGGGTAATCTTGCCCTCAAGAATAACATTCACATCTATGTTGCAATCTTTGCCGGCAGAAACTTCTCCACGAAGATCAACGCGCGATGCGTCCATTAAAGTAATGCCTTGGTCTAGTAGCTGTTCAGATTTCATATTTCTTAAAATAGACTCAAGCTGGTGGAGTTCTTGTTTATTGTTTGCCCCCACAACCTCGTCTGGGTTTGCTTGAATACA
>Ga0209709_10001164_pt1 | contig 24521 bp, 19 predicted proteins | sample ArcticOcean_MG_C_2_FD_187435 | JGI IMG/M metagenome (GOLD analysis project Ga0209709, IMG submission 187435) | Marine microbial communities from western Arctic Ocean - ArcticOcean_MG_CB4_136 (SPAdes) (version 2) | ecosystem: Environmental > Aquatic > Marine > Oceanic | place: Arctic Ocean...
TGCCTTGGTTCCATGCACTGCCATGGGACTGTGTCGGGCGATAGTGGTGGCCAGCGCTCTTACGCCTTCAAGCATTTCGTGATGGCTGTCATACACCTTGTTGATAAAACCACAGGCACGCGCCTCCACTGCGCCCATGTTGCGGCTACTGTAGCAAAGTTCCCGAGCAAGGCCAGCGGGCATAACCGATTGGATCCGTTGCAATGTACCTATGTCAGCCGTTATGCCGAGCTCTGTTTCTTTAACGTTAAAGTAAGCATTACTGGTGCAAAACCGTATGTCAGTCGCGCAGACCATGTCCACTCCACCACCAATACAGGCACCCTGAATCGCCGAAATGACGGGCATACGCGCAGTTTCTAGTTGAGTAAAGGTGTCCTGCAAGCTAAGAATCCAGCGCCGTAACCTCTCGGCTTGACGGGCAGGTTCCTGTTCAGGGTCACCGCCTATATTGCTGAGCACGCTAAGATCCATGCCGGCGGTAAAGTGTTTTCCTGAAGAGCGTAGAATGATAACCCGTGCGGAACCTTGGCTATCGAGAGCATCGACAATTTCTGGAAGTTCGCGCCAGAAGTCAGCATTCATTGAATTTAAGGCTTCTGGGCGCTGCAGACAAATTTCGGCCACATGATTGGCGCCAATGGTCACTGTGAATGCTTTGAGTGTGTCGAAATCGTCTGCGGCCATGGCTTAATCTCTGTAACTGCTAGCTTTTGCGTCTTACCGCGTTAGTTTTGTTGCGTAAAAACATGTCTAAACACCAGCCTATCCTCGAATTTTGACAGTGTCAAGATGGAATGATACCTTACCCTCATGAGGCGTTCCAGTAACATAGAAATTGCCCGCTCTAGCTATCATCATGGCGATCTTCGTCATGCGCTCTTAAAGGGCGCCATAGATTTGATAGCAGATGTCGGTATAGATAATTTGTCCCTGCGCAAGCTTGCCGAGCGCGTGGGCGTTTCGCGCACGGCGCCTTATCATCATTTCAGTGATAAAAATGATTTGCTTTGCGCGATTGCGGCGGTGGACTTTAGGTCCCGCCATGAGGCTGCAAAGGAATTATTTGCGGACGCCTCGAAAACCCAGCGTGAAAAATTCGAACAGCATATTTTCCGCTATATTCGATTTGCGGTGGATAATCCTGATAGGTACGAGCTCATGTTTGGTCGAAGCATATGGCGACAGAGCAGCAGCACAGAAGAACTTCGTGATGCCGCCTATCCTTTTTTTCAAGATACAGTTGATATGATTCGTTGCTGGCAGGAGTGTGGTCTTATTGCCGGAAAGGACGCGCTGCGTACTTCTCAGGTGATATGGGGCACGCAACATGGCATTGCCAAATTGTGGATTGATGGTATCTACACTGACTCCGAAAAAATCGAAGAGCTATCTCTCTGTGCCGTTGAGATCTTTGTTTCTGCAAAGGGTTAAGTGATTTTTTTGAGCGTCCCAGCCTCGAGTCTGATTGCGGACGATACGTTATTTGATAACGATGGACGCTGCGCTCTGCATGACCCCCCTCTCAATAGCCTCTGCGGGAGGGGGCATAATCATTAAATATTATTGCTGCATCGCGCTATTTTCGGGATCAGTAGTGTCCCCCAATGCTCCTTCTGTTTCCTCGGCAGCCTCATCGGTCATGGCATCAAATGCGGCGTCACTCATCTCTATATCAGCAGACTCTGCATCGAAATCTGGTGAGGGTGTGCCAACGACAGGTAAGCTGGGCTCCACTGCGTCAGGAGCACCCTTATCACAGGCGCTGAGGCCAAAAATTATTAAAGCAGAAATAATCACAAAGTAATTGGTTTTCATCATGTAACTCCTTCCAAGTGGTTTCTTTTACTTAAGACAGACAAGCATAGACCAAGAATGCTATGCACTTATGATTTAATTGTGCTGACAAATATTGTCAATGGTAATCGAATGTAGTCGCAGGCCCAATATTCAGTGGCTCAAGGAGCTTACGAGAAGTCTTTGTGCGCCCCTATTCGGCAGTTCAAATCAATCTTTAGTGTTTTTGGCGTTATTAGCCGCGAAACCCTCCGAATTAGTTGCCGATTCACAGGTGCTGTGGCAAACTTCACGCCCTTTTTGGCTGGGCATGATTACGTATCAGTAGTCACCATACCAATAGCCCGAAGATCGGGTAAAAAATCAAAGGTTTATGCGAGAGTGGCGGAATTGGTAGACGCACTAGATTTAGGTTCTAGCGCCGCAAGGTGTGGGGGTTCGAGTCCCCCCTTTCGCACCATTATAATGTTATTAAAGAGGGCAACACATGCAGGTTTCTATTGAGTCGAGTACAGGTCTGGAGCGTCAGTTAAAGATTGGTGTACCTGCCGACAAGATTGAGCAAGAGGTAACTGCGCGGTTGCAGAAGGCGACGAAGACCGTTTCGCTTAAAGGATTCCGCAAGGGTAAGGTGCCGCTGCATGTTGTCAAACAGCATTATGGTAAAGGTGTACGCCAGGAAGTGATTGGCGAAGTAGTAAATTCAAGTTTCTATGAAGCTATTCAGCAAAAAGACTTACGCCCTGTCGGTCAGCCACGCATCGACGATTTGAATGATATCGAAGGTAAAGATTTAGAGTATATGGCTATTTTTGAGGTTTACCCTGAAGTGGCGCTTGCAGCCCTTAGCAAGGTGAAAATCTCTCGGCCCTCATCAGACGTGGGTGAAACAGACGTCGAGACAATGATCGAAGTGCTACGTAATCAGCAAGCTAAGTTTGAAGTGGCTGACAACGCGGCTGAAGATGGCGACCAGGTTAATATAGATTTTGTTGGCATGGCTAAGGGTGAAGAATTTGCCGGTGGGAGCGCCGATGGACAGGATCTGGTATTAGGGTCCAATCAAATGATTCCCGGCTTTGAAACTGGGCTTATTGGGGTGAAAGCGGGTGATGAGACTGTTCTTAAGCTTAAATTCCCCAAAGACTATCATTCTGAAGAGTTAAAAGGCAAAGCCGTAGCCTTCGCGGTTAAGGTTAATACTGTTGCCAACAAGGAATTGCCCGAATTGAACGATGAGTTTTTCAAGCTCTACGGTGTTGAAGAGGGCGGCGAAGCTAAGTTTCGTGAAGATATCGAAGCCAATATGGAGCGAGAGCTGCGCAACGCAATCCGCACTAAGGTTAAGAACCGTATTATGAACCAGCTGTTTGAGCTCAATAAAGTTGAGCTGCCGGCGGCACTGGTTACCAATGAAATTACCAATTTGAAGCAGCAAATGGTGCAGCAATTTGGTGGCGGCCAGCAAATTGACCTGAGTATGCTTCCAGATGATATGTTTAAAGAGAAAGCTGAGCGTCGTGCGGCGTTGGGCGTTATTGTGTCTGAGTTGGTCAAGGTTGAGGCGATCACCCCAGATGAGGTGCAGGTGCGAGCGCGTATCGATGAAATTGCATCAACTTACGAGCAGCCTAAAGAGGTTGTCGACTACTACTACAGCAAGCCCGAGTTGCTTAGTTCCGTTGAAGCGGTGGTTCTGGAAGATCAGGTAACTGAATTGGTACTTGCCAAAGCCAAGGTTAAGGAAGAAGTCTTGTCGTACGAAGATGCTGTCAAGCCTGATCCCGAGCCGGGTAGCGAAGGCTAATCTCAATTTTGGAAGCTGGGCCTAATCCGACTTACTAGCCCTCTGCGTATCAAGCACTATATAAGTAGGTAACTGTGCAAAAGGAATCGTGGCACGATGCAGTTGTCTGTATTTAAAACCCCTAATTAGCGAGGACGCAATGAATCTCCAAAATCCATCGAGCACTAATGGTTGTCCTGATATAGAAGCCAGTGGCCTAGTACCAATGGTTGTCGAGCAGAGTTCAAGAGGCGAAAGAGCCTATGACATCTATTCTAGGCTTCTCAAGGAAAGAGTGATTTTTCTGGTGGGACAGGTCGAAGATCACATGGCCAATCTGATTGTCGCTCAGATGCTATTCCTAGAATCTGAAAACCCCGACAAAGACATACACCTCTATATCAATTCTCCCGGCGGTTCGGTTACAGCGGGCATGGCAATCTATGACACCATGCAGTTTATAAAGCCCGATATTAGTACCATGTGTATTGGTCAGGCGGCCTCTATGGGTGCGTTTTTGCTGGCTGCAGGGGCAGAGGGCAAGCGCTACTGTCTGCCTAATTCTCGATCAATGATTCACCAGCCGAGTGGCGGTGCTCAGGGTCAGGCGACCGACATCCATATCCAATCGCAAGAGATTCTTAAGATAAAACTTAGGCTCAATACACTTATGGCCAAGCACACGGGTCAGTCACTTGAGCAGGTCACTGCTGACACAGAGCGTGATAATTTTATGAGCGCTGAAGAGTCAAAGGATTATGGGCTTGTAGATGAGGTGCTAGACAAACGAGGCTAGAATCGGTAGTCTTCTCAATTAATAGGTTAGATAGTAAAGCTAACTGATTGTTTTGCATAACTTTTGCGATTTTGGCAGGAGAAACAAATGAGTGATAGTGACACCCTTGAGGATGGCGGAAAACTTCTTTTCTGCTCCTTTTGCGGGAAAAATCAAAACGAAGTTCGGCGTTTAATCGCTGGGCCGTCGGTCTATATCTGCGACGAATGCGTTGACCTATGTAATGATATTATTTCTGAGGAGACTCAGGCGGTCGAGGTTGATGGCAGCGCTGACAGCCTCCCAGTACCCACAGAGATTAAGAGTATTCTCGACGAGTACGTGGTTGGTCAAGAGCGGGCTAAACGGATTCTTTCCGTGGCTGTTTATAACCACTACAAACGCCTGCAAGTGAGTGAGAATACGGGTGCAGACAAGCTTGATGTTGAGCTTGGCAAGAGTAATATTCTGCTAATTGGACCAACGGGCAGCGGTAAAACGTTGTTGGCTGAGACGTTAGCTCGGCTTCTCGATGTGCCTTTCACGATTGCTGACGCGACGACATTGACTGAAGCGGGCTATGTGGGTGAGGATGTTGAAAATATTATCCAAAAACTGCTTCAGAAATGCGACTATGATGTCGATAAGGCTCAGCGTGGTATCGTCTATATTGATGAAATTGATAAAATCTCGCGCAAGTCGGATAACCCCTCTATTACCCGAGATGTGTCGGGTGAAGGCGTTCAGCAGGCGCTTTTAAAACTCATAGAGGGCACCGTTGCTTCGGTACCACCTCAGGGTGGGAGAAAGCATCCGCAGCAGGAATTCCTGCAGGTAGACACCTCTAATATTTTATTTGTTTGTGGCGGTGCCTTTTCTGGCCTGGAAAAAGTGATCCGTGATCGCTCCGAAAAGGGCGGTATTGGTTTTAGCGCTGAAGTGACCAGTAAAGATAGCCAAAAGTCTATCGGTGAGACATTGTTAGATGTTGAGCCAAGCGATTTGATTGGCTATGGTCTGATTCCAGAGTTTATCGGCCGCTTGCCCGTCGTGGCGACTTTGCAAGAGTTGGATCGTGATGCATTAGTCAAGATCCTCACCGAACCCAAAAACGCACTATTTAAGCAATATCAGGCGCTGTTTAACATGGAAGGGGTTGAGCTCGACTTAAGGCATGATGCGCTTGATGCCATTGCTGATAAAGCTATCGATCGCAAGACTGGCGCTCGTGGGTTACGCTCGATTCTCGAAACAGTGTTGCTGGATACTATGTACAAGATTCCTTCAGAGCCCAATGTGGTTAAGGTGGTTGTGGACAGATCGGTGATCAATGGGGATAACGAACCGCTGCTAGTATACGAGCAGCAAGAGAAAAAGTTAGCTTCGGACGAAGTTTAAAAACGGGCGGCGCATGCCGCCTTTTTTGTATCTGCGATAAAAACGCTGTGTTTGAAGCTAACATTGTTGTTTGGGATGGTTGTTTTTATTGTGTCAGGCCCAATATAAGCCGATATACCGAATAGTGAGCTATGGCGAGTTCGCGCTGCAATTTTAGACTTAGAGGTAAAAATGGGTTCCAAAGAGACTGATTCAAGCAAAACGATTTATCCGCTACTGCCCCTGCGTGATGTGGTGGTGTTTCCCCATATGGTGGTGCCGCTCTTTGTCGGAAGAGAAAAGTCTATTGTCGCCCTTGAATGTGCGATGGAGGCTGGCAAGAAAATCATTCTGGTGGCGCAAAAAGAAGCGTCAGAAGATAGCCCTTCGGTCGAGGACATTCATGGCGTAGGTACCTTAGCAACTGTTTTGCAAATGCTGAAGCTTCCCGATGGCACGTTAAAAGTGTTGGTTGAGGGGCTTCACCGTGTCAGTCTAGTGGGGCCCTATGAGGGCGAAGCCTTTATGGAAAGCGCTATTGATCAGGTGGCTGCTGGTGAGTTAGATGATGCTGAAGCCGACGGGCTAACCCGTTCGGTCATAGCTTTGTTTGAGCAGTATGTTGATCTTAGTAAAAAGATTCCCTCCGAAGTGATTGCAACCGTCAGTGCTATTGATGACTTCAACCGTCTGGCCGATACCATCGCTTCGCATATGTCCTTAAGCCTTGACCAAAAACAGGATGTTCTTGAAATAGCCGATCTGTCTGAGCGCTTTGAGCATCTTATGGGCCTGATGGACGCAGAGATCGAACTATCCCAAATCGAGCAGCGTATTCGTGGTCGTGTCAAGAAGCAGATGGAGAAAAGCCAGAGAGAATACTATTTGAATGAGCAGATGAAGGCTATTCAAAAAGAGTTGGGGGACATGGATGAGGGTATCTCTGAATTCGACCAGCTGGAAAAGAAAATAACCGAGGCCGGGATGCCGAAGGCTGCGCTCGAAAAAACGCAGTCGGAAATAGCTAAATTGAAAATGATGTCTCCTATGTCTGCAGAGGCATCTGTGCTGCGCACCTATATCGATGTGATGATCGGTGTTCCTTGGAAGACGCGCACCAGAGTCAAACATAATCTGGTTAACGCTGAGAATACGTTGAACGAGGACCACCATGGTCTCGAAGAGGTCAAAGAACGCATACTCGAGTTTCTGGCGGTACAGCAGCGAGTTAAAAAGCTCAAAGGTCCCGTGCTCTGTTTGGTAGGGCCTCCTGGCGTGGGCAAAACGTCGCTGGGAGAGTCTATTGCTCGGGCCACAGGGCGTAAGTTCGTGCGGATGAGCCTAGGCGGTGTGCGAGATGAAGCTGAAATACGTGGTCATCGTCGAACCTATATCGGCTCGCTACCGGGTAAATTGATTCAGAAGCTGTCGAAAGTGGGAGCGAAAAATCCATTATTCCTGCTCGATGAGATTGATAAGATGGGCATGGATAGTCGTGGAGATCCGGCTTCTGCGCTACTTGAAGTGCTGGATCCGGAGCAGAACCATACCTTCAATGATCATTATCTCGAGGTTGATTATGACCTGTCTGAAGTCATGTTCATCTGCACTGCGAACTCGATGAATATTCCGGGGCCCCTTTTGGATCGTATGGAAGTTATCCGTATTCCAGGTTACACCGAGGATGAGAAGGTCAAGATCGCAGAGAAATACCTGGTCCCAAAGCAGCGTAAAGCCAACGGTCTGAAAGAGTCTGAAATAGTGATTACCGAAGATGCGTTGAAGGATACTATCCGCTATTACACCAGAGAAGCTGGTGTAAGGGGTTTAGAGCGCGACATAGCCAAGATCTGCCGTAAGACGGTGATTCGCCACGTGCGTGAGAACAAGAGCTCTGAGGACGTTGTAGGCTCTAGTGAGCTAGAAGGTGTCCTGGGTGTTAGGCGGTTTGATTATGGTCGCGCTGAAGCGACTAATCAGATTGGCCAGGTCACAGGTTTAGCCTGGACTCAGGTGGGCGGTGAGTTACTCACTATAGAAACTTCAGCGATTCCGGGGAAAGGCAACGTGATAAAAACCGGGTCACTGGGCGATGTGATGCAGGAGTCCATTCAGGCAGCTCTAACCGTGGTCAGGAGCCGCGCCATGGCGCTCGGAATACGCAAAGATTTTTATCAGAAAAATGATCTACATATCCATGTTCCGGAGGGCGCAACCCCTAAAGACGGGCCTTCGGCTGGTGTTGGAATGTGTACGGCGCTAGTGTCGGTGTTGACGGGCATTCCGGTTAAGGCAGATGTTGCCATGACCGGTGAAATAACTCTGCGCGGGCAGGTCTTGAAGATCGGTGGACTCAAAGAAAAGTTACTGGCTGCCCACCGGGGCGGTATTCGTACCGTGGTTATACCCTATGATAATGCCAGTGATTTAAAGGAGATTCCGGAGAATATTAAGGCAGATCTCGATATACGACCGGTCAAAGGGATTGAAGAGGTACTAGCGATCGCGCTTCAGGATGATCCTAAGGCAATGAGTGAAGAAGAATTTAACCGAATTAGCGCTTCCGAGGAACCGGATATCAGCAGTGCAATGCAAAGCACGCATTGATACAAAAGTATTTTAGTTTTTTTTAAAAGTAAGCTTGACCCAACTAATGCCTATTGGTATAAAGTTGTTCGAGAAGCCGCATTAACTCAGGATTGCTGGCGAAGTAGCTGTTAACATAAGCTTTCACACTTTTATTAGAATTATTAGAACCAACTAACTCCAAAAGGGGAACACCGTGAATAAATCTGAATTAATTGACGAAATTGCTGCTGGTGCAGACATATCTAAAGCTTCTGCCGGCCGTGCACTGGATTCTGCACTTGATGCGGTTACTGGCGCATTGAAAAATGGTGACCAAGTGTCACTGGTTGGCTTTGGTACTTACTCTGTTAAGCATCGCGCAGCACGTGCGGGTCGTAACCCACAGACTGGTGCTGAAATCCAGATTAAAGCGGCCAACGTGCCTAGCTTTAAAGCGGGCAAGGCTCTTAAAGACGCAGTAAACTAAGAACAAACTGGGCCTCCGCCTAATGGGGAGGAGTCTAGCTTAGAAAGGCGCATCTTTGATGCGCCTTTCTTGCATAATAGGTGCAATAAACATGTTGGATAGTTTCAGAAATAATATGCGTGGGATCGCTACGGTTATTGTCGTCTTTATTGGCGGGATATTCGCTCTGTCAGGGACTGGATCATTATTTGTATCGGGTGTCGGAGCAGATACCGCGCTGGTAGTTAACGGAGAAAAAGTCAGTGCGCTGATTGTGCAGCAGGCTACCAGGCAACAAAGGAACCGTATTCTTCAGGCTAACGAGGGAGTTGATCCCACGTTGCTGGATGATGAGTTATTGCGGCCACAGGTGATGAAGGGGCTGATAGACCGTAAAGTTATTGCTCAGACGGCCCAAGAGCAGGGTATGATAATTTCATCAAATGCTGTCAGTGAAATTTTAGTTGAAACGACTGCGTTTCAGGCGGATGGTAAATTTGATCAAGATCAGTTTCAATATTCAATTCGGAACTTGGGTTATACCACAGCCACGTTTATTGAAGAGGTTAAAGAAGACCTCGTCATTCAGCAATTCATTCAGGGGCTAAGCCAATCTAGCTTCGTAACCGAATTAGAAATTTCCACCCTTGCTGGATTTACAGAACAGGCGCGCGATTACTATTACCTGAGGTTGCCGATTGCTCCGATCATGGACTCTGTGCAACTTGGCGCAGAGGATATTAGTGCATACTACGAGAGCAATAAAACTCAGTACCTCTCAGATGCAAGGGTCGTACTAGACTATATAGAGCTCAATGCTGCTATGTTGAGTGATGATGTGACAGTGTCTTCCGCGCAGATTGAAGCGCGTTTTGATGAAGAATCTGAGTCCGCTGATTTATCCGTGTCTCGTCATGTCGCGCACATTCTTTTAGAATCACCTGATGAAGATGTTCTGGCTCAGATCCAGGCTGAACTGAGTGCTGGACAAGACTTCACGGCCTTAGCTAAGCAATACTCTGACGATGTCGGTTCCGCCGATGCGGGAGGCGATCTGGGTTATACCAGTGGCGCTACCTTTCCTGACGCGTTTGAAACCGCCTTAGCTCTGCTTGAGGTAGGGCAGGTATCTGGCGCGATTGAAACAGATGCGGGAACCCATTTCATTAAGCTGTTGGATATTCAAACGCCCACGTTTGAATTGGTGACAGAGTCGCCGCGAATAGTCCAAGACCTGCGGCAGGAAATAGCAGGAAGTGAGATGGTAGAAAAGCTAGAGTTTCTTAAAGAGCTCAGCTTTAACGCCGAGTCTCTTGCCGAAGTTGCAGAAGATTTGGGTTTGATAGTGCAACTTTCCGATGCGTTTTCTGATGCCGGAGGTGTTGGTATTACCAGTTATCCGGCAGTAATCAAAGCGGCTTTTAGTGACGATGTGCTGAAAGACAAATACACCAGCGAGGTGTTGACTCTCGGCGATGATCGCTATGTGGTGATCAAGCTCAATCAATATCTTGAGGCCCGTCAAAAGGAGCTGAGTGAAGTGTCGGATATCGTGACATCTGCGCTTGAGCTTGCCGCGGCTCAGCAGGCCATAGCATCACAGGGTGCTGTGCTGTTGGCTCAGATTAAAGAGGGTGTCAGCGTCGAGTCTGTTGCCAAGGCAAATAATTTGGATTGGCAGGTGGCTCTCGGTGCTAAGCGAAGTAGTGGGCAGGTTAATGCGGAGATATTAAATGCGATGTTTCAGCTACCTGCTCCTGCAGGAAATCCCGTGACAGACGGATTCTATACGCGTAATGGCGACTATATTGTCGGGTCGCTGCATGAAGTTGTTCAGGGCGATGTGGCTAAAATTAGTGCTCAGCAGAAAGCGGGCCTGATCTATGGCTCTGAATCGATGGTGAGTAATCGTGAACTCGAGGCCTATCAGCTCAGTTTGGTTGCCGACGCAGAGGTGGTGCAGTAGTTATCAATCCTCTGGGGTTAAAAAAGACGGGCATGCCCGTCTTTTTTTCGTCTGCTATCTTTAGCGGCGCTGTCATTGTTGGATTATTTAAATACGTAGGCCATTAATAAACAGGGTCAGCCTTTGTCCCGGCTGCAAATAGGCATGGGGGTTGATTTTGTTCCAGCGGGTAATGTCCCGGATACGTAAATCAAATTTCTCCGCAATCAGGTAAAGGGAATCGCCGCGTCTAACTTTATAAGACAGTTTGCGTAGATTCTCTGGAGTAGTCACTGCAAAGCTGTGGCTTATGGATAATGACTGGCCCAACTGAAGAACATCAGTGCTTAGCCCATTAGCGGCTTTTAAGGCCCTTACAGAGGTTTTATATTGTGCTGCAATAACTGAGAGAGAGTCACCGCTTTTAACCTTATACAGGGATTGCTGTGTCTCATTGGCGCGAGCAAAGGTACTATCACCGCCGGTATGGGGTATCAGCAGTACCTGATCCAGTTTAAGTCGATCCGAATGTAGATTATTTCTAGTCATGAGCCATTGCACTGGTACGCGAAAACGCTGTGCAATCTCCGAAAGGGTGTCGCCATTGACAACCATGTACTCGGTATGGGGTATCCACGTTTTTGGGTCTGTCGTCGCCAATAACTGGCGCAGCGGCTCTGCAGCGCCAACCGGTAACAGCAGGCTATACTTACCCTTGGGTGGTGTAATGGAGCGCCGGTAAGCGGGGTTTAGTTGCGTAAAGGTGGCCGCCTTTACGCCGGTGACTGCAATCACCTTATTTAGGTCAATCTGCGATTCTACTTCGACTGCTTCGAAATAGGCCTGATCAGGAATCGAGGGCAGCACAATATTGTAGTCCTGAGGGTTTTCAATCAACATAGCCAGAGCCAATAGCTTGGGGACATAATTCCGTGTCTCCCTGGGCAACTTGATCGACCAAAAATCAGCAGTTTTACCGCGTCTATTATTCGCATTGATTGATTTTCTGACATTGCCTTCGCCAGAATTGTAGGCCGCCAAAGCCAGCAGCCAATCATTATCAAAGCGCTTGTGCAGGTATTGCAGATATTTAATCGCAGCCTGGGTTGAGGCAGTAACGTCGCGGCGCCCTTCATACCAGCGGTCTCGCTTGAGACCAAAGGCTTTGCCTGTAGAGGGGATGAATTGCCATAGGCCAACCGCATGACTGCGACTGTAGGCTAGAGGGTCATAGGTGCTTTCAACGATAGGTAACAGGGCCAGCGTCAGTGGAAGCGAGGCTTTGTCTAGTTCGTCAGTGACGTAAAAGATAAAGGGTCTGGCGCGGGCGAACACTGCTGCTAAGTACTTTGGGTTGCGTAGATACCAGTCCCGTTGTTTTAATACATCGGCATACAGGGTATCCGGCGTTAACGTAGGCCCCCTGCGAATCCGCAGCCACAGGTCATCTTGCTCTAAAGGAGTTCCGGCATCGCCGGTTAGGGAACCCTCTGTGGATGATCTGATGGTGGGCTCAATACTTCCGGTGGCAATAGCCTCCGAGCCAACGGGTGCAAGCTGACAACCGGCGAGAAAGAGTGTGGTGACAAGAAGCGTTAGACGATGGGTAAGGCAGTGATATTTAGATGGCACGCAGTGGACTCTTGGTAGTTTAATTTCCCAAGAGGATTGTAGCGATCAGGGCGATATTAGACAATGAAGTAGGCATAAATAGTTTTCAGATTTAAAATCACCCTGAAGTGCTTCATAATGATACTTTGATAGCAAAGCCAAAACAACGACAGCAACTAATTATGTCATTACAGTTCCTCCGCGACCGCAGCATAAATGCCCTTGACCGCCTAAAAGTAGCGGGATTAGATAGGGTGTCTGCGGATCTACAGGGTTGGCTTCAGACCGATTTTGGACGTTACCTACTGCATCAAGAGCGCCGGTTGTTGACTGAAAAGTACGGGCAACTGTCAGGCTACCGTCTGATGCATGCAGGCCTGTCACCAGATCCGCAGGCGTTAGACTGTTTTAGCCATATGCACCGTTTCTCATTTAATGCTGTAGCCCATGCCGATGCGTCAGCAGTATGTCACTATGCGCAATTACCATTGCCATCAGATACCATTGATGTAGCTCTGTTGCAGCATGCCGTTGAATTTTCGGTATCGCCCAAGGCCGTATTAGCTGAGGTGAGTCGTGTGGTGGCGCCAGGCGGGCATCTACTGCTATGCCTCTTTAATCCATTCGGCCCGCTGGGCGCTATGAAGTTTCCGATGCAATTGTGTTCAACTGAGCATCAGTATGGGTTTCACAATTTGCGCAAGGGTCGGTTAATAGATTGGCTATCGCTGCTAAACTTCCAAGTCTTAGATGTTGACTATGGCGCATATAATCTGCCGCTCAATAGGCCTCAGTGGATTGAAGAAGACTCAGGATGGGAGCGATTGGCTCGTAGGATTCGTTTTCCTTTTGGTAATTTTTACATGATTCACGCAGTAAAGCGCGTAGCGCGAGGTATCAGTGCAGGGCCTTCTTGGCGGCCAGCAGTGCGTGGTAATAATGTTTTAGGCGCAAAAAAGCGACTTAATCAGATACGCGAAAATATGGGTAAAAACCCCGATAGGTGATCACATGATATCCGTTGAAATCTTCACCGATGGCGCTTGCCGAGGTAATCCTGGGCCTGGTGGCTGGGGCGTATTGATGCGCTTTGGTAACGAAGAAAAATCGCTCTGTGGCGGCGAGTCTGAGACCACCAATAATCGCATGGAACTGACCGCGGTAATTGAAGGCCTCATGGCGTTAAAAAGGCCCTGTGAGGTTAAGGTCACATCAGACTCAACTTACGTACTTAAAGGTGTTCAGGAGTGGATGCCCAATTGGAAGAAGAGGGGCTGGAAAACCGCTTCCAAGCAGCCTGTTAAAAATGTCGATCTTTGGCAAAAACTCGATGCCGTTATCGGTGAACATAAGATAGACTGGCGCTGGGTTAAGGGTCACAGCGGCCACCGCGAAAACGAAATTGCAGATCAGTTGGCCAATCGGGGAATTGATGAACTTTAAGCCCATGCCTAATTCTTTAGATAAGTAGAAATGATGCGACAGATTGTTCTTGATACAGAAACCACCGGGCTAGAAACCTCCCAGGACCATCGAATTATCGAGATCGGTTGCGTGGAAATGATCAATCGTAAGCTCACCGGCCGGCACTATCATCAGTATGTCAATCCCCAGCGAAAAGTGGATGAGGGTGCCTTGGAAGTTCATGGTATCACCGATGAATACCTTGAAGATAAACCGCTTTTTGAAGCCATATCGGCAGAGTTTTTTGCGTTTATCAATGGCGCCGACCTGATTATTCATAATGCGCCGTTTGATATTGGCTTTATCAATCATGAAACCTCAAAGCTTAAACCCAAAGTCGCGGCGGTCGAAAGCGGCTGTCGTATTATCGATACGTTGGCCTTGGCACGGCAAAAGCACCCAGGACAAAAGAACAACCTTGATGCCTTGTGTAAACGCTATGGCGTAGACAACTCTCAGCGTGACCTGCATGGCGCCTTGCTGGATGCTGAAATCCTGGCGGATGTCTATTTGCTGATGACCGGCGGACAGGTCAGTTTAAATATGAGCGAGTCGTCCGATTCGGACAGTGGCGAAATGAACAACGCCTCGAGTATCCGTCGCCTACCCATGTCTCGCCAGGCGTTGCGAGTGATCGCGGCCAGTGAGCCGGAGTTGCTAGAGCACAACAAGAAGCTGGATGCGATAAAGGCTTCCAGTGGTGAATGTATCTGGAAAAAAATCGGCGAATAGTACGTTGATGTCGCCGCCAAAGACTAACACAGAGTCGGAGTTACTCCGCAGAGCGCCTACTAAAACGACAGATTTTAGCGCGCTGGAAGATTGGCTGGTCAAATCTGTTAGCTGTCGGGATTTATTTCGCCTAAGCCGTCAGTTAAAGGATTTAAAGCGGCTAGTCGCATCGAATAAAGAGGTGTCTAAAGACTGGCCAAAATGGACCTTGGCCGTGCAGCGATCGCTGGACTTGGTCGCGTCACGCCAGGCGAGCCTCCCACAGATTAGCTTTCCAGATCTTCCTGTCAGTAATCGCTCTGAAGAAATTCTCGAGTTGATACTGAATAATCAAGTGGTGGTTATTGCGGGTGAAACGGGTTCAGGTAAGACGACTCAGATACCGAAAATTTGTTTGCAGGCAGGGCGTGGTGTCAGGGGGCTTATTGGCCACACACAGCCGCGCAGGCTAGCGGCACGGACTGTTGCGGCGCGTATTGCCGAGGAGCTTAAAATCCCTCTGGGGAAGGCCGTGGGATATCAGGTGCGGTTCTCCGACAACAGTTCTCCGAACAGCCTGATCAAGTTGATGACCGATGGTATTTTGTTGGCTGAAATTCAGCATGATCGATTCCTAAGTAAATACGATACCTTGATTATCGATGAGGCCCATGAACGGAGCCTGAATATTGATTTTCTGCTGGGTTACCTAAAAAACCTTCTTGCCCAGCGACCTGAATTAAAAGTCATTATTACCTCTGCCACGATTGATGTGGAAAAGTTTTCCAACCATTTCAATAATGCCCCCGTAGTCGAAGTATCTGGTCGTACATTTCCTGTCGAAATCGTCCATAGCAACGAAGACTATTTCGACACTGACCGAAATCAGAATATTATTGAATGCTTGAGAGAAATTCAGGCCAACCAACCCGCGGGTGATGTATTAGTGTTTCTGAGTGGTGAGAGGGAGATTCGTGAGGCTAATTTAGCCATCAAGCGAGCCCAGTTACCACATACCGAAGTCGTGCCGCTCTACGCGCGTCTGAGTCTCGCCGAACAGGCCAAGATATTTAGCCCTCACCGAGGATGTAGGGTTATTCTCAGCACCAATGTTGCAGAAACCTCATTAACAGTGCCGGGTATCGGCTATGTGATTGATACGGGACGAGCGCGGCTATCGCGCTATAGTTTTCGTACTAAGGTGCAGCGTCTACCCATCGAATCAATCTCTCAAGCCAGCGCTAATCAGCGTGCGGGCCGCTGTGGACGGGTCAGAAATGGCGTCTGTTATCGGCTCTATACCGAAGATGATTATAATAACCGACCAGAATTTACCGATCCGGAGATTGTGCGTACCAATCTCGCGGCGGTTATATTAAAGATGCTAGACCTTAATATGGGTGACATACGCGAATTCCCTTTTGTCGATCCGCCAGACAACCGCATGATCAATGATGGTTTTAAGTTACTGGAGGAACTCCAGGCCGTTACCGCAAAGGGTATGTTAACGACGCTGGGTAGAAAGCTTGTAGCAGTCCCATTGGATCCAAGATTTTCAAGAATGATATTAGAGGCCGCAAAAATAGGCTCACTCGCAGAAGTGATGATTATTACCACGGGGCTGAGTATTCAGGACCCCAGAGAACGTCCTGCGGACAGACAGCAGGCGGCGGATCAGTGTCATAAGCAATGGCAGGATGAAGATTCAGACTTTATGTCACTGTTGAATGTCTGGCGCCACTTTGAAGAGCGGAGGCAGGCCCTATCGGGTAACCAGTACAGCAAATACTGCCGCGCTAACTATGTGTCATTTCTGCGTATGAAGGAATGGCGTGATCTGCACCATCAGGTACATACGGTTTGTCGATCACTTAAACTGTCCAGCAATCAAAAGTCCGCTGAGTACGCAGGGATTCACCAAGCGATACTCTCCGGTTTGTTGGGTCAGGTCGGTATAAGAGAAGATAAATGGGAATTTCTTGGTACGAGAAACCGCAAATTTTTTATTTTTCCCAGCTCAGGACTGAGTACAAAACCGCCTAAGTGGATCATGGCTGGGTCGTTGATAGAAACGGCTAAACAGTATGCATTAAACGTTGCCAAAATTGATTCGGATTGGCTCGAATCACTGGCAGGTCATCTGGTTAAAAGGACCTACAGTGAGCCTTTTTACCACCAAAAGGCCGGTCAGGTAATGGCCAAAGAGCGCCAGACATTGTTTGGGCTGACCATCGTCGAGAGTAAAAATACCGTCTATGGGCAGGTGGCACCGGTGGAAGCGCGAGCCGTTTTCATACAGCAGGCGTTGGTGGAAGAGGGCTATCGGGGCAAGGGCAGTTTTTATCAGAAAAACCAAAAACTGGTTGAAGAACTGCAGGCGCTGGAGGACCGTTTTCGTCGGCGCGATCTACTCGCCGAACAAAATGTAATTTACAGTTTTTACGATGAGCGTGTCCCCGATGGTATATATAATTTAACCAGTTTCGAGCAGTGGCGCAAAAGCGCAGAGCAAGAAAACAGCAAATTACTGTGCATCAACAAAGATGTCTTGGTCTTGCGTGGCTTAGCCGAAGGCGAAGAGGCTCAGTTCCCAGAAAGCATCACCTGGGACGGCATAGAGTATGAATTACGGTACCATTTTCAACCGGGTCATACTGAGGACGGTGTCAGCGCGATCATTCCGCTGCCCCTACTGCATCAACTGCCCCGTTATTTTTATGAATGGCTGGTGCCAGGTATGTTGCGCGACAAATGTATCGCCCTTATCAAAACATTGCCAAAACAGACAAGGAGGCACTTTGTGCCGGTGCCTGACTATGTCGACAAGATCCTGCTGGATGTCAGGGCCCAGGATCGATCGATTACCGAGGTGCTTTCGGAGCAGTTAAAACGACAAACAGGCAATTCGATTAGGCCCGAGGACTGGAAGCCGGAAAAACTTGACCCCTGGTATTGCATGAACTTTTTACTGCAAGATGACGAGGGTAAGACCATTGCCATGGCGCGTACTTTAGAGAGGTTGCAACGAGACTTTAAGCAGCAGATCAGTGCAGGACTGGAACAGCAGGCATCCGACAATTCTATATCGCGCAAGGACATTCTGACCTGGGATTTTGATGAGCTACCACAAGAAGTGCAGCTTAAGCGTGGCAAGATCAAAATCAAAGCTTGGCCTGCGTTGAGGGACTTCGGGGAATCCGTCGCAATTGAGGTGCTGGATAGCCCATTGATCGCTGACAAAGTGACCCGCCGGGGTCAGCTGCGACTCGCGCTATTGAAAGGTCGAGAGCAGGTCAAATATTTGACTAAAACCCTCCTGCAGAGGTCTGAACTTGCCTTAAAAGCCGCAGCAATAGGGCGTAGGGAAGAACTGGTCGGCGCATTGATCCTGAGCAGTTTTCAAGAGGCAATCTTTAAAAATGCGGAGGTCATCCGTCGGCGAAAAGATTTTGATACCGCTTATCAAACAGGTATTGGTACCGTGGTTGATATTGCCCAGCAAAAGGCGATGATTATAGAGTCTGTGTTACCGCAATTGTATCAACAGCAAAAGGAACTGCGGTCGTTAGGCCTTAAGGCCATTTATGCTAAAGATGACATCAAGCAACAGGTCAATTGGCTGTTTTCAGCGAGGACACTATCTACGGCAGGTGTTGAGAAGCTCCGCCAATACCCCAGATTGATTCAGGGTATTGGGGTTAGGCTGGAAAAATTAGCCTCGCAAATTACTAGAGATCACGACTGTATTGGACAGCTAATGGATTTTTATGAGCCAGTAAAAAGCATTGAGGGGCAGAGCCTGTCCTATGACCTTGAACAGGAGATCTGCGACTTTCAATGGTTGCTTGAGGAGTATCGTGTCTCATTGTTTGCTCAGCAATTAAAGACTCGTGTGCCGGTGTCTGAAAAGCGCCTGAAAAAGCGTTGGTCAGAGATCCACGACCATCTGCGGCGCTACTCGATTGATGGGGGATAGTGCGCGGATGAAGAGCCTACTAATGAACAATGGCCCATAAATAAAACATCAGAATGAGAAAATAAGCATGTCGTTAGTTCTTTTGAAAAATGTCTTGAAACTATGAAACCGTGGAGTCTTGATTATTTATTTACTAGTAAATAAATATGAAATTTATAGGTTTCGTGCGATTACAATTAAAATTACTGTGTACGTGCCTACAATGTCGCAGTAGAATAGTTTACTCAATTAAGGCTTAGATAACAGATGCAGAAAGTTCTCGAGTTCAAAGCGATGAAGATATACCAACTTACAACGTCATTGCTGCTAATGGCTGCGATTCATACAGGATCAATCTCCGCGGACGAGAATCAAAATGTAGATCCGCTAGAGGACCTTAATCGCAAAACATATGCGTTCAATTCGGTGCTGGATGACTATATTCTTCGGCCGATCGCCAAAGGCTACAAAGCCATAGCCCCCGATCCTCTCGAGCGGGGTATCCTGAACATATTTAGTAATCTGGGCGAAATTAGTAATGTTGTCAACAACACGCTTCAGGGAAAGATAGGAGCCGCGGGGCACAGCAGTGCACGACTTCTTATCAACACCACGGTTGGTGTCGGTGGATTGTTCGACGTGGCCAGGCGGGCCGGGTTAAGGGAGCGTGATGGGGAAGACTTCGGCCAGACGCTAGCGGCTTGGGGTGTTAAAGAAGGCCCATTTTTGATGTTGCCTCTGATAGGTCCATCATCTTTGCGGGATGCACCGTCTATGTTTATCGATACCCTTGCTGATCCTACCTCATCCCTTGATGATGTCCCAACGCGTAATTCGTTGGTTGGGATGGACCTTTTGACTGTCAGGGCAGATCTATTGGCACTTGACGAAGTGATGTCGGGTGACAAATATCTATTTATGCGGGATGTGTATATTCAGCGTAGAGAGTATCTCGTGGCCGACGGGTTGATTGAAGATGACCTTGACTATCTGGACGATTATTAATCGACGGTTGATTGTTACTTTTAACACTATCTGATGTACGATGCAGCCTGAGTCGAGTCACTATCAGCAAGGATAGAATTCAGCCTCTATAAGTCAAGCCAGTAATCGCTAAAGCCGAAACAGAATGGGTAAAACAAAAGGCCTCGTTATCCTCGTCGAAACTGACGAAGGTAGGCTACAGATCCTAAGGGCTAACTTCCAGGCAGAGGGAAGAGAGATCGTGGTCGCCTCAGATATTAGCGAGATTGATGCCCTGTGTAACCAGCCTCTAAGCCAAGCGGTTATTCTGTTTTCTGAAAATATCCCCATCTCAAATGCCTCGCTACTCGAAGAGTTCCGCCAACTCTGTCGGAAACACCTGATCATTGTCGCTCTGGAGACTTGCTCTGCCGAACTTGCGGTAGACTTCTTTAGGCTCGGCGCAGCCGATATTATTCTCTCTGAGGTCACGGAAGACGCTGTCGCAGCCACTATGGTCCGTGTCGATCAGTTAGCGGAAATGCGTCAGCGTATGATAGCCGACGGCGACGAACTCGAAAAAGCTAATCGTGGTTTGCAGGAAAGTCTGAGGTTACTAAAACAAGACCAGATGGCTGGGCGCGAAGTTCAAAAAAGCCTGATGCCTGAGAGCCCGCTAAAATTTGGCGACTACGAAATATCCCATTCGATTACCCCGTCGCTTTACTTAAGTGGCGATTTTGTCGGCTACAACTATATCTTGGGCCGCTACCTGCTGTTTTACTTTGCAGATGTATCGGGTCATGGTGCCTCGTCTGCCTTTGTTACCGTCCTGCTGCGCTTTATGATCGGTCGCGTCATACGCCGCCATGAACTCGAAAAAGACTATTTAGCACTGGCTCAGGCGCCTGACGGGTTGGTCGAGCATGTCAATAACCAGTTGTTAGCCTCTGGGCTAGGCAAGCATCTGACGATAGTCGCCGGATCATTGGACACGGAAACGCGCAAGTTACGATATGTGGTGGGCGCGCAGCAGCCAAGCCCTATATTAGTAAGCAGAGGTCGTGCCGAGTTTTTGCCTGGTAAGGGTAAACCTGCAGGCATTTTTGAAGACGCCACATGGGTGGTGGAAGAGACCACATTACCTGAGAAGTTCGCTCTAGTACTGCTGTCTGACGGAATATTTGATCTGCTTCCGGACAAAGAAATTATTGATAAAGAGCTGAGGCTACTCGATCATGTAAATAGCAGCTCTGGTGATATTGAGCAGCTAAAGGAAGCGTTATTTATCGACGATATTGAAGACCCTCAAGATGACATCTCGGTGTTGCTGCTGACCGGGGGTATGCAGACATGACCGTCGGTAGAATTTTAGTTTCAGATGACGACGGGCACTATCTTCTTAAGTTTAGCGGTGATGTGAGGGTGACGCTCTGTGGCTCATTAAATCGGCACATGGACATGATATTTGGGAGCCAGCTGGTAACCCAGGTGGTGGTTGACATGTTGGAAGCTGAATGTCTCGACAGCACCACGCTCGGGCTGATGGCCAAGTTAGGGCTCTATTGTCGTAAGGAATACGGTATTAATATGCAGGTATTCTGCCAAAATCCGAGCATTTTGCGGACATTGGATTGCATGGGCTTCGAGGAAATCTTTGATATCTGTCAAGAGATTCCAGATATAAGTTCCGACTTACAGGATATTGGCGCCGTTGTAACACCAGTAGATGAAACCCGAGAGCAAGTGTTGGAGGCGCATAAGCTGTTGATGCAGCTGAACCCAGATAACTGTAAAGAATTTACTGACCTGATTACCGCATTGGAGTCAGTTCACTAAATCACTTTGAGTTTTTGCTGCCAGCTTACAACGAATGTAATCGCTGTGTAGGAGATGCAATAGATCAGCCACACGGCGAATAATCCCTTCTTCATGTTTGTCCAATTGGCCATCTGCAAAGGCAACGCGCCACATCGCTGTCATCAGGGCCATTTTTTTATCATGATCATAATGCGCGTTGATCTCGCGTGTAAACTGATACAGCGAGGTGGCTTCTGTCACCTCATCGCGCGATAGCGTAATCAGCTCATCAATTTTCTCGCGACTAAGGTCGAGCATCTGACTTAGCGTAGTGCTAATTGACTGCAATTCCTGTTCATCGAGATTACCATCAATAACCATCACTTCAATAAGTAGGGCAGCGGTCGCCAACTGCTCGGTGCTCATTGCATTATCATCTGCTTCAATAATGTTGGTGCTAAAAAATGCTTTTATTTTATCAATCATCAGTTTAGATCTTTTAACCAGGTTTCAAGTTTAATTTGATCGGCAACAAAACTGCGAATGCCGTGGGAAAGTTTCTCAGTGGCCATTGGGTCATCATTCAGCTCATAGCGAAAGCTGCTCTCGCCACCAAGATCATAGTGAATCGTCTCACCGGTATGCGAAGGGTCGAGTTTCCGCTCCAGTCGGCCAAAGTCGCTGTCTAGTGCCTGCAGCAAGTCTGGACTGATGGTTAACCGATCGCAACCAGCCAGCTCAGTGATTTCTTCGGTATTTCTAAAGCTCGCGCCCATGACCACTGTATTGTAGCCACATTGCTTGTAGTAGTTGTAGATGCGGGAGACCGACTGAACCCCCGGGTCATCCGATGGCGCATACTCTGTTAGGCCCGTTGATGCTTTGTACCAGTCGAGTATTCTGCCAACAAAAGGAGAGATCAAGAAAGCTCCGGCATCGGCTGCGGCAACAGCCTGAGTGAAGTTAAACAGTAGTGTCAGATTGCAGTTGATACCTTCTTTTTCTAGCTGCTCCGAGGCACGGATACCTTCCCAGGTAGACGCCATTTTAATCAGCACGCGTTCTTTACCAATGCCTGCCTGTTCATAGAGGGCAATGAGCTGGCGCGCTTTGGCAATGGAAGCTGCAGTATCAAAGGACAGCCGGGCATCGACCTCTGTAGAGACCCGACCGGGAATCTGTTCTAGAATTTTTTCGCCGAAGCTTACCGCCAGTTCATCCATGCAGGTCGCAACCTGCTCGGCACTCGAGAGTCTACCGGTCATGGTGTTGGACACGACACGATTAACGAGATCACGATATGCGGGCATCTGCGCTGCCTTCAGCAGCAGTGAAGGATTTGTGGTGGCATCCTCCGGTGAATACTGGGCAATGGCATCAAAGTCGCCCGTATCGGCTACAACGGTGGTCATTTCTTTTAATTGGGACAGTTTACTCTTGCTGCTCATTAACTTATTACTCCAGATGTTTTTTGTAACGCTGCGGTTAAAACCTCAATACCTGCAGCCGGTTTAAATGCATTTTCGCTAATATGACGTCTAAATAGACGGGCACCACGCATACCATGAAACAAACCCAGGATATGTCTGGTCATGGCGTTTAGTTTGGTGCCTTTACTGAGTTCATTGTCCACATATTCTAAAAATTCTTCGGCAATTGTCTCGCGAGTTTTTATCGGGTCAGTAGTGCCGTAAATAGCCTGATCTACCGTGGCAAGTAAGTAAGGATTAGTATAGGCCTCACGGCCGACCATGACACCATCGAGATGCTGTAGATGCGCCAAAGATTGTTCAATGGTGGTGACGCCACCATTGATAATAACGTCGAGCTGAGGAAAATCCTTCTTTAGTTGGTAGACACTAGCATAATTTAGTTCGGGTATTTCACGATTCTGTTTAGGGCTAAGCCCCTTAAGCCAGGCTTTACGCGCATGGACCAAAAAGACCTCACAGCCACTCTGCGCCACAGTGCCAACAAAGTCTCGCAAAAAATCATAGGAATCATAGTCATCGACACCAATGCGGTGTTTGACGGTGATAGGCAGATCAACCGCATCGCGCATCGCGGCGACACAGTCAGCGGTAATCCGTACGTCTTTCATCATTACTGCACCAAACATGCCGTTTTGCACGCGGTCGCTTGGGCAACCACAATTTAGATTAATTTCAGCATAGGCATATTGTGCGGCCATCTTCGAGGCTATGGCCAAATCCTGGGGGTTGTTGCCACCTAGTTGAAGGGCGACCGGATGCTCAAACGCATTCATTTGTAAATGATAGTCAGAGTCACCATGTATTATCGCACCGGTGGTCAGCATCTCGGTATAGAGCATGGCATGCTGGCTGATCAGGCGGAGAAAATACCGGCAATGGCGGTCAGTCCAATCGAGCATAGGAGCTACACAGAATTTCCTACTAATTTTCATAGGCTTAGCGTTATTTTGTATCATTTCCGTCCTTCTTCAATCATCGCATAAGCCTCTGATTTATATAAATGCCTCACTTTTGTTCAACTAACAACTTTTTCTAACTGCGCCGAGAAATGGTTGTATATTCGCTCTATCCTGCGCGTCAATACTAGCTTTACTGAGCTACAGTAGAACACTCATAAATAGCTGAGTGTGCCGAAAAGGTGAACTATACAGAAAAGAACCGGCCAATTGGGTGTTAAATGACCGGTTAAATACGCAAGCTCGGTGTAGTGGTCTAGTAAAACAGGGCTATAGAAAGGACAGCCATTCTGCGTAATAAAGCCGCAGTAATTGAATAGTAAGTGCGGTGAAAGCATAGCTACTAAGCTCATTGCTTCGTAACTTACCGGGAACGTTAATTCAACTCGATAATATACCAGTTAGAATGAAGGTTTGCTGTGTATATGGCGGATGCACTCTTATGGCTCGATCAGCATTGAAAACCACAAATCTGTCCTTTTGGCTGCTCATGATCGCAGCCCAAGTGGGCGGATTTTTCTTGTTTAAGGATTTAGCCGATATCAGTCAATGGCTGGTTCAGTCGAGCCGAGAGTTCACTATGTTTATTTGGTACAACCGCTGGCTGATAGCAATTTCAACACTACTCGCATTATTCGGCAGTATCTTGATTTGGTTTAACAATCGAAATATTATGCCCCGCGGTCTGTTAATCGGGTTAGCCCTGTTTTGTCTGTTTAATTGGTATTCCGGAATGCTTAACACGCTCTTGATGTTTCGACCTCAGCAGTTTGAGGGTCAAGCTATGTTTGTATCGGTTGATGAGGCACCAAAATTCCTCCAACAGATGAAACACGCAGCTTATGAAAAGCCGG
>Ga0209709_10001165_pt1 | contig 24518 bp, 30 predicted proteins | sample ArcticOcean_MG_C_2_FD_187435 | JGI IMG/M metagenome (GOLD analysis project Ga0209709, IMG submission 187435) | Marine microbial communities from western Arctic Ocean - ArcticOcean_MG_CB4_136 (SPAdes) (version 2) | ecosystem: Environmental > Aquatic > Marine > Oceanic | place: Arctic Ocean...
ATTTTAATCATTTATATATCTTAGTTTTGATCCTCTAATGTAACTTCAATTATCTCTGTTGATAAAATTATATAAGCATTATCAGAAAAAATTAAGTTTATCTCAAAATTTTCATTATTTTTTATAGTATCAACTGCCATTAATTTAAGTACTGAATTAGTACTATTTTGATCAATGTTCTTTGATTTTACCTTGTCTATAAATTCAAATTTACAAATACTATTTATTTTAGTATTTTTAATATCTCCCTCTTTTTTAAATCTCTCTAAATTTAATAAAAAAATCTTATTTTGAGGTAGATATTTTATTTCTGATATTTTTAATTTTGCTTCTGAACAGCAAGCTGAAATTATTTGTAAGCCCTCATTATCTCGAGCAATAATTTTTGTTAAATAGTTTTTGCTCATTAATTAGAAGACTCTTTTAATTTTAACACCAATTTTTTTCAATTTTTTTTCAATTTCTTCATACCCTCGATCTAAATGATAAATACGATGTATTGTTGATTTTCCTTGTGCTGAAAGTGCTGCTAAAACTAAAGAAACAGAGGCTCTTAAATCACTGGCAGTAACTTCAGATCCTTCAAAATTAATGTTTCCCTGTATGGTTGCTTTGTTTCCATTTATTTTAATTTTTGCACCCATACGATTAAGTTCTGGGACATGCATGAATCTATTTTCAAAGATTTTTTCTTTAATGATTGAATTTTTATTTGCCTTACATAGTAGCACCATAATTTGTGCTTGCAAGTCTGTTGGAAATCCAGGATATGCAGCTGTAGAAATATTAATACTTTTAATTTTTTTACCTCCACTTACATTGATTTGATTATTTAGTATTTTAATTTTTACACCAATTTTTTTTAAAATATCTATTTCAGTTTTAATTACTTTTGAATCAACTTTCATGATATTCAAATTTCCCTTAATTAATGCACCCGCTATTAACATTGTTCCTGCTTCTATTCGGTCAAACATTATTGAATAATTTATTTTTTTAAAAATTTTAACACCTAAAATTCTAATTTTTCTTTTATCTATCCATTTTATCTTGCAGCCCATCTTGTTTAAAAAATTTATCAAATCTTGTATTTCTGGTTCAATTGCACAATTAGATAGAATTGTTTCTCCTTCTGCTCTAGCAGCTGCAATAATTACATTTTCTGTGGCTCCTACTGAAATTTTTTTAAAATTTATCTTTGCTCCAATTAGGCCATTTGGAGCAGTAGCATGCACATAGCCCTTAATAAATTTATAATGTACTCCGAGTTTTGCTAAAGCTTCAAGATGAATATCAATAGGTCGAGATCCAATCAAACATCCTCCCGGAAAACTTACGATAGCCTTATTAAATCTTGCAAGTAAAGGACCTAGTACAAGTATGCCTGCTCTCATTGTTTTTACTAAATTATATGGTGCTAAAATTTTTGAAATTTTAGAATTATTTATTTCTAATGAATTCTTTTTTTTGCTTGTTTTTATTTTTGACCCCAAATAACTTAAAAGGGAAAGCATTGTTTCAATATCTTTAACTTTTGGAATATTGTTTAAATTTATTGATTTTTCTGACAATAGTGTTGCTACTAGTATTGGTAACGAGGCATTTTTTGACCCTGATATTTTAACGTGACCTCTAAGCTTATTGGCTCCGAAAACTTCCAATTTTTCCATAACTATACTTTGGGTAAAGTTACTCCTGATTGCCCCATATACTTTCCTTTACGGTCCGCATAAGATATCTCAGGTTCTTCATTTCCTTTCAAAAATAAAAATTGAGCAACACCTTCATTTGCATATATCTTTGCTGGCAGCGGTGTTGTGTTAGAAAATTCAAGAGTAACAGTTCCTTCAAACTCTGATTCAATAGGAGTTACGTTTACGATGATTCCACATCTTGCATATGTAGATTTTCCAACCACAATACACATAACATCTCTTGGTATTTTAAATTTTTCTATAGTTGTCGCTAGAGCAAAAGAATTTGGAGGAATAATTATGAAGTCTAAAGTTTTTTTTGTAACAAAATTGTTAGAAGTAAATTTTTTAGGGTCTACGATTGACGAGTCTACATTGTGAAATATTTTAAATTCATCTCCCACTCTTGCATCATAACCAAACGAACTTAGACCATAAGATATTTTACCTAGCCCTATTTGTTTATCTACAAACGGAGAAATCATATTATGTTCTAATGCCATTTTTTTAATCCATTTATCAGATAATACTGACATCTACTTACTTTTTTTCTTAAATTTTTTTTGGAAACTTTTTCTCTTCTTAATGTTCTTTTTTAAAGCCGCTTCTAATCTAATAATTTTTTGACTATTTTTCATTTATTTTTTATCAGGATTTGTTAAATCTTCTAAAGTAATTGGCTTTTCAACATCAGATCTTGTTGCTGTTTGAGAATTTTTCTTACCTTCTTTAGTTTCTCTTTTAGCTTTTCTTTCGGCAAGCTTTTTGTCTTTTTTTGCCTGTTTCTCCATGGCTTTATTGCCTCGTGTAGATTTATAATCGTAATGAATTCCCATAGTTTTATTTTGGTTTTTTTTAAAACATTATTTTTACTTCTTAATACTTTAATTTTCAAGTTATGAAAATAATAAGGTGTTTTTTAGCTTCAATAAATCCTTATTTTATAAATACTATTACTGGTTGTTTTAAATACCTTTAAATAACATAAAATTGGTAGTATGAAATTATTACAAGTCAATTTTTTATGAAAAGCTATGATTGAAAAAATTTATCACAAAAAAAAACTTTTTGCATTAATCGTAAGGGCAAAATTTAGAAAAAAAAATGGGATAAATTTTTTTACAGAAGATAAGAGCAATCAACAAGTTGGTTATATGAAACATGGCAAGGGACATATAATTAAACCACACCGTCATAAAAGAAGAGATACAAATATTTTTTACACAACGGAAGTTATTATATTATTTAAAGGTTTATTAAGGGTAGATTTTTATGATGACAAACAAAAATATTTATTTAGCAAAACTATTGGTGAAAAAGATATAATAATGCTTGTACATGGTGGTCATGGATTTAAAGTATTAAAAAAAACTGAGATGATTGAAATTAAGCAAGGGCCATATAGCATTACAGAAGACAAAGTTAAATTTAATGAAATTGACGAAAAAAAAATTAAGCTTAGGTGATAAAAAATTTATTCCTGTTAGCAAACCATTAATTACAAAAATGGACACGGATAGTGTGCATAAGATATTAAAAAAGGGATGGATATCATCTGAAGGACCAGAAGTAAAAAAATTTGAAGAAAATTTTTCGAAATTAGTAAATAGAAAATTTTCAATTTCAGTTTCTAACGGTACTGCTGCCTTAGAAATAGCCATTAAAGCTCTAGATATTAAAAAAAATGATGAAGTAATAATACCTAATTTTACTATCATATCAAATGCACTAGCTGTAATTAAACAAAATGCCAAACCTGTTCTGGTTGATTGTGACTTACAAAATTGGAACATGAAAATATCAGATATAGAAAAAAAAATTACGCAAAGAACAAAAGCCATAATTGCTACTCATATTTATAATTTTCCACTAGACATGGAAAAAATAGTTAAAATCTGTAAAAAAAATAAAATTTTTTTAATCGAAGATGCTGCTGAAGTAATCGGTCAAAAATATAAAAAAAAAATGTGTGGAAGTTTTGGAGATATAAGCACTTTTAGCTTCTACGCAAACAAACAAATTACAACGGGTGAAGGTGGAATGATATCTACTAATAATAAAGAAATTAGTTCAAAATGTAAAAGTTTAAGAAACCTATGTTTTGGTAAGAAAGATAGATTTAATCACGAGGATATAGGCTGGAATTACAGGTTATCTAATATTCAAGCAACGTTAGGACTTAGTCAATTAAAAAGAATTAAAAAGATTGTTAAAAGAAAAGAGCAAATAGGAGGGCAATATTATGCTACTTTAAATAAAAATTCTAATTTACAAATTCTTAAACCAAATTGTTCTTTTGCTAAAAATATTTATTGGGTAGTTGGCATTGTAATAAAAAATAATAAATTAAAGATAAGTGCAAAAACATTAGCAAAGAAACTAATTAAATTTGGTATACAAACAAGACCTTTTTTTTGGCCCATGAATAAACAAAAAGCTTTATTAGATCTAGGTTTATTTAAAAATCAAAAATATCCCAATTCAGAATTTTTATCAAAATACGGTCTTTATCTGCCAGCAAGTCTAGATATTACAAATAAAGAAATTAATTTTATATGTAATTCAGTAAACCAGATCTTAAAAAGTTAAATTTATATTTTTTAAGAAAATTTTTTCTTACTTAAAAAAACTATTAAAAAAATTAAAATAAAGCCTAATATAGGATTATAAATTTCAGGTGAAGAAGCAAGGGCTAAAAATGAAGGTGCTACTTCATTTTGTTTTATAATAGACTCAATTCCACTTCCCAGTGAAACCATAACAAAAATGGCTGGCATTACTCCTAGCAATGTTCCTATAAAATAATTTCTAATAGTAACATTAAATAGAACAGGTATTATATTTGCGATCTGAAAAGGAACGAGGCCAATAAATCTAAATAAAATAAAATAAACTAATTCATTTTTTTTAAACTTAGCCTCTAAATTATAATATTTATGTAAAAATTTATCTTTTATTAAATCTTTTAAAAAATAATTTGCAAAAATATAAATTAAAGTTGCACCGATAGCTAAACCTAAGACCACAATCAAAGTGCCAAACCATTTTCCAAAAATAAAACCTCCAAGTAGAGCGATGGGACTTCCAAAACCAAGCATGAATATGAAGAATATTGTAAAAATTATAAATATTAGGGAAATAAGAATTAAATTTGTTTCCCTCAAGTGAAAAAAATATTCATTATTTTCTTTTATAAAACTATAACTTGTTAATTCATCAATGCTAAATTGTTTGAAAAGATAGAACAAAAACACAAAAAGTGTCGTTAAATAAAAGAGACCTATAATTATTTTGATTTTTTTCGCCTTTTCCATGATTATGTTGCTTATTATAATATTCTACTATTGTTTTTTGTACATATCATTAATATAAAGATCGAAATTTTAATAAAATCTAAATCTATTTATGAAAAGAACATATTCACCATCAAATGTTAAAAGAGCAAGAAAACATGGTTTTCGCGCTAAGATGGCTACTGCTGGTGGTAGAAAATTAATTGCAAGAAGAAGAGCCAAAGGTAGAAAATCTTTAACAGTATCTGTCTAGTAAATGAAAAGCAAAATTGTTGCTCTTTCTAATAACGAGGATTTCAAAAAATTACTTAAAGGTAAAAAAATATCAAATAAGTATTTTACTATTTATTTTGCTAACCTCGTAAAGAAAGAAAATAAAAAATTAAATATTAGCTTTGTTACCAAAAAAAAACTAGGTAATGCGGTTAAAAGAAATAAGATTAAAAGAAGATTAAAAAATATTATGAATGAAGTAATTAAAACAATTTCACTCAATTTTAGTTATTCATATCTTGTTATTGCCAAGGTAACTATGTTAGACAATGAATATGCAAAAATAAAAGAAAGTTTATTTGCAGATTTTAAAAGGATTAAATAATGAACATTATTTCATATATATTAATTATTATTATAAAAATTTATAAACTTTTCATAAGTCCTTATTTGACTCCATCATGCAGGTATCTTCCAACATGTTCTGAGTATGCAATTGATTGTTTGAAAACTTATGGTTTAATTAAAGGAATTACTAAAAGCACAAAAAGAATTATATCTTGTCACCCTATAAAATCATTAGGTGGTGGGGAAGGTTTTGATCCTGTGGTTAAAGAATTGAAAGTTAAGAAATAATGGATAGTAAAAATGTAATAGCGGCAATATCACTATCCGCAGCAGTTATAATATTATATTCTCTATTTTTCCAACCAGACCCCGAAATAGCAAAACAAAACTTAGCACAACAACAACAAACTCAAACTACCACAGATACCCCTACTCTAGATCAAACTGAAGCCACGTCTGAAATTACTAGGAATGAAGCATTGGCACAAAATAAAAGAATTCAATTTGAAAATAATAATATTATTGGAACTATCTCTCTTAAAGGAGCAACAATAGACGATCTTACTTTTAAAGAATATCGCATTAAATTAAATAGTAATGAAAAAGTCACACTTTTAAGTCCTAGAAATGTTGCGGATGGTTACTTAATAGAAAGTGGATTTGTAAGTAATAATAAAAATATTGATATGCCAGATGCTTTAACTATCTGGAAAATTGAAGGTAATAAAAAACTAACTAACAGAAATCCTATAAAACTTTTTTGGAATAATACTCAGGGAATTACTTTTGAAAAAAAAATTAGTTTAGATGATCAATTTTTATTTACAATTAAACAAAAAATAATTAATTCTTCAGATAAAACTTATAGTTTTTATTCATATGGACAAATTATAAGAAATAAAATTCCAGAAATATCTAACTTTTATATACTACATGAAGGTTTAATTGCTAACCTAGATGATGAGTTAATTGAAGAGGATTATGATGATATTCAAGAAGAAAAATTCACTAGAATAGCTCAAAAAGGTTGGTTTGGTATTGGTGACAAGTTTTGGATTACATCCATTATTCCTCCACGTGGTAAAGAATTTAAAACAACTTTTGATTATAAAAATAAATTTAGGGCTAACTTTATTTCAACAGAAGGAATAGAGGTAAATGCAAATTCCTCCATAGAAGATAAAATTCAAATCATAGTTGCTGCCAAAAGAGTAAATGTAATAGACGGTTATGCAAAAAATTTACAAATTGAAAAATTTGATTTAGCGATTGATTGGGGATTTATGTATTTTATAACTAAACCGTTATTCTTTGGAATAGACTACTTTTTTAGATTACTTGGAAATTATGGTTTAGCCATAATAGCAATTACAATGTGTATTAGACTGGCATTCTTTCCTCTTGCAAACTTTTCATTTCGAAGCATGGCAAAAATGAAAATTCTACAGCCAGAGATGGCAAGACTAAAAGAGCTTCATAAAGATGATAAAATGAAACTTCAGCAAGAAATGATGGCTCTTTATAAAAAAGAAAAAGTTAACCCTATGTCTGGTTGTTTGCCAATACTTGTTCAGATTCCAGTATTCTTTGCTTTATACAAAGTTTTATTTGTAACAATTGAGATGAGACAAATGCCTTTTTATGGATGGATCCATGATCTATCCGAAAGAGACCCAACTTCAATATTTAATCTTTTTGGTTTAATACCTTGGGATCCACCTTCATTTTTAATGATTGGTGTTTGGCCAATATTGATGGGGATAAGTATGTTTATTCAGCAAAAACTGAATCCAACACCACCAGATCCTATTCAGGCTAAAATATTTATGTTTTTCCCAATTTTCTTAACAGTTATCCTTGCGCCTTTTCCGTCAGGACTTGTTATCTATTGGACGGTTAATAATATTTTAACAATGGCCCAACAAGTTTTCATAATGAAAAGAACTTCCGTTAAAACAAAGTAAAAAATGTCATTGTTAAAAACAGAGGATTTAATAAATATTCTACCTAAAGATGGACCTTCAATTAAGGAAGTAAAAAAGTATTTAGATAAATATCATAATGAATTTATCGTTATAAAATGTGGAGGTAGTGTATTAATTAATCAAGAATTATTTAATATTTTTATTCAAGATATTTCGGTTTTAAAAAAACTTGGACTCTCGCCTATTATTGTTCATGGGGGTGGAAAAAGAATTAACAATAAACTTAATGAATTAAATATTAAAAGTAATTTTATTAAAGGTTTAAGAGTTACTGATAGCAAAACTATAGATATAGTTGAAAATGTTTTAATAGAATTTAATAAAGAAATTGTAAATGCTTTAAAAAATAAAACTTGTGAAGCAAGAAGAATCACATCAAAAGAGTATAGTATAATAAGTGTTAAACCAGAAAGTGATGAATTAGGCTTTGTTGGCATACCAACTAAAATTAAAACTAATGTTTTAAAAAAAATTATAGAATCTAATGAAGTACCAGTTGTAGCTCCATTGGGTTTAAATGATAAAAATCATACTTTTAATATAAATGCTGATACAGCCGCAGGTTCAATAGCTAAAGAACTTAAAGCTAGAAGGCTATTAATAATTAGTGATGTAGAGGGCGTATTGGATAAAAATAATAAATTAATAACTGAAATTAATTCTATTAAAGCAAAAGAAATGATTGATGGAGAAATTATTTCTGGAGGAATGATACCAAAAATTAATAATTGTCTAGATGTAGCAAGTAATGGTGTGAAAGGTGTGGTTATTATTGATGGAAGAAAAAATCACTCTATACTTTTTGAATTACTTTCTGATAAAGGTTCGGGAACTTTAATTAGAGAATGAAAAATTTATTAGATATTAAATACTGGATATTCGATTTAGATAACACACTTTACAGTGGACAAACAAAAGTATTTTCTGAAGTAGACAAAAAAATGAGTGCTTTTATATCAAAAAAAATGAATGTAGATTTTGTTAAAGCTAAAGAAATTCAAAAGAAATATTTTTATGAGTCGGGAACAACTTTATCAGGATTGATGAAACACGACGGTATAGACCCACATGAATTTCTTGAATTTGTCCACGATATAGACATTAGTTGGTTGCCCAAAGATTTGTTATTAAGAGAAGAATTAATAAAAATTAAAGAAAAAAAATATATATTTACTAATGGTTCCCATGCTCATGTAGAAAATGTAACTAAACAATTGGGTATAAATGGATTATTCAATGGTACATTTGATATTGTTGATGCAAATTTTGTTCCAAAACCTCATATCGACCCATATAAAAAAATAATTGAAAAATTCGGTATTGACCCAAAACAATCTATATTAATCGAAGATATTGCTCATAATTTAGAACAAGCTAAAAATTTAGGTATGAAAACCTGTTGGCTTGAAAACGATGAAAGTTTTGCAAAAAAAGATGCTGATAAACCTTATATTGATTATAAGATTAAGAACTTGCCTTTTTTTCTCCAAAAAATTAATATATTAAAAGCAGCATAATATTTATGAAAGAATTTGAAAAAATTATAAATACAGCCTGGGATAATAAAGAAAAAATAAATTCTAAATCAGATCAATCAATACTCGATGCTATTAAACAAACTATTGAAATGGTTGATAAAGGTAAAATAAGAGTTGCTGAAAAAAAAGACACTGAATGGATAGTTCACCAATGGATTAAAAAGGCAATACTTTTAAGTTTTAAAACAAACGAAATGCAAACTCTTACTGGACCTTATGCAACATGGTGGGACAAGGTTAGAGGAAAAACTGCGGGATGGGGAAGAGAAGAGCATCAAAAAGCCGGTTTTAGAATGGTACCTAATGGAGTTGTCAGACATGGATCTTATATTGCTAAAAATGTTGTACTAATGCCTTCATTTGTAAATATTGGAGCTTATGTAGATGAAGGAACTATGATTGATACATGGGCGTCTGTTGGTTCTTGTGCGCAAATAGGAAAGAATTGTCATATCTCAGGTGGTGCTGGTATTGGTGGAGTATTAGAACCAATGCAAGCAAACCCTACAATTATTGAAGATAATTGTTTTATTGGAGCTCGTTCAGAAATAGTTGAAGGAGTTATAGTTGGAGAAGGGTCTGTTTTATCAATGGGAGTCTTTATTGGTCAGTCAACTAAGATTGTAGATAGAGAAACTGGAGAAGTTATTTTTGGTAAAATCCCACCCTACTCTGTAATAGTACCAGGAAGCCTACCAAGTAAAGATGGAAAAGGACCAGCCTTATATTGTGCCGTTATAATCAAAAAAGTTGATGAAAAAACTAGATCTAAGACTTCACTTAACGATCTATTAAGAGACTAAAATGCCAATTTATAATGAGATTAAATTAGCAAAAGAGCTAATTAGATTTCCAAGCATTACACCTGTTGATGTTGGAGTAATGAATTTTTTAGCAAAAAAATTAAATACTCTTGGTTTCAAATGTAGAATTTTAGAATTTAAAGATAAAAATTCTAAACCTGTTAAAAACTTATATGCAAGACTAGGAAATTCTCAACCAAATTTTATGTTTGCTGGGCATTTAGATGTGGTACCTCCTGGAAATTTAAAAGAATGGACAGTTAAACCTTTCAGTCCTTCTATTAAAAAAAATCATCTTATTGGAAGGGGTGCTAATGATATGAAAAGTGCTATTGCAAGTTGGGTGGTGGCCGTAAGCAAATATATATCAATACATAAAAAAATTAATGGCTCAATTAGTTTGCTAATTACAGGTGATGAAGAAGGTATTGCAATAAACGGTACTAAAAAAGTAGTTGATTATCTAAAAAGGAAAAAAGAAAAAATAGATTTTTGTTTAGTTGGAGAACCTACAAATCCCAATAAACTTGGTGAAATGATTAAAATTGGAAGAAGAGGGAGTATAACTGGAGAATTAACAGTTATTGGAACTCAAGGTCATGTTGCCTACCCACATCTTGCAAATAATCCATCAAATATAATTATAAAAATTTTGAAAAAATTAAAAGAAATTAAATTTGATAAAGGAACAAAGGATTTTCAACCAACTAATTTAGAAGTTACTAAAATTAGTATAGATAATACTGCTGACAATGTTATTCCAGGAGTCGCAAAAGCTACATTTAATATTAGGTTTAATAATAAACATTCGTCATCTAGCTTAAAAGATAAATTAAATAAAATTTTCAAAAAAATTACTAAAAGTAGTAAATCTAATTTTAAAATAGAATATCGTATTTCTGGTGAAGCTTTTTTAACTAAACCTAATAAAACAACTTACATGGTCCAAAATATTATAAAAAAAATTACCAAAATTAAACCTCAGTTATCTACAACAGGTGGAACTTCAGATGCTAGATTTATTAGAAAAATTGCTCCCTGTTTAGAGTTTGGGCTAGTTGGTAAAACTATGCATAAAGTAGATGAGTCAGTATCTATTTCAGATTTAAAAAAATTGACAAAAATATATTTAGAAATTCTTAAAAATTATTTTTAATGATTTGTATTAAAGTAGAGATACCAAAAGAGTTGAATAATATTGATGATGAATTAAAAGCTATTTATCACTCTAAAGATTCAGTTTGTTTTTTTGTCTTTAAGAATAGAAAAAAACGTAATAAATTTTTAGATAAAACAAAAGGCATGAGCAAAGCTGAACGAGAAACTGTTTATCAAGAATATCAAACTTAAATGAAAACTGGTTTAATAACCTCTAACACTTATCAAAATCATAATACGGGTGATGGCCATCCAGAAAAAATAGACAGGGTCACAGTTGTTATAGATAATTTCAAAAAATTAGATAATAAAAGTCTTGTTTGGAAGAAACCAAAAAAATTTGATAAATCACTTTTAGAAATCACTCATAGTTCTGACTATATAAATTTTGTTGAAAAATCTTTTCCAAAACAAGGATTATCTTTTTTAGATGGTGATACAATTATTTCTCCAGGAAGCAAGGATGCAACTCTAGATGCCGTTGGATCAATTATTGCAGCCATTGATGGTGTTCAAAATAAAGAATTTAAAAATGCTTTTTGTGCTGTTAGACCTCCTGGACATCATGCTGAAAAAAATAAAGCTATGGGTTTTTGTATTTATAATAATGTAGCTGTTGGAGCTTATTATTTATTGGAAAAATATAAATTAAATAAAGTTACTATTATTGATTTCGATGTTCATCACGGAAATGGAACACAAGATATTTTCTATAATAATGAAAAAGTATTATATATTTCAACTCACCAATTTCCCTATTACCCGGGATCAGGAACTGAACAAGAAAAAGGAAAATATAATAATATATTTAATATTCCATTACCAGCTGGCACTAATTCTGATGAATATCTTAATGCATATGAGTTTGTTCTAAAAAAAACAAAAGAATTTAAACCTGATTTTATACTATTTTCGGCAGGTTTTGATGCTCATAAAGATGATCCCTTAGCTCAACTAAATTTAAAAGCTAATGATTTTTATAAACTAACAAAAAGAACTCTAGAATTATCTAAATCACTTTGTGCTGGAAAAATAGTTTCTATTTTGGAGGGTGGCTATGATCTTAAAGCTCTTCAGGAAAGCACAGAAGCACATGTCAATGCACTTTTAGAATTTGATTGAAAGTTTTTAAAAAAACCTTAAAGAACTCTGTATGAAGCTTTACCAAATTAAAAAATCTAATATTGATAGAAAAGGACGTGGTCTATATGCTACCAAAGATATTAAAGAAGGTACCCGAATTATTGATTATATTGGAACAATTATAACAAAAAAACAAACTGAAGAATCTGAAAAATTTAATAATGCTAAACCTATTTATTTATTTAATTTAAATAAAAGATATGACATGGATGGAGATGTTTCTTGGAATATAGCACGTTTAATAAATCATTCATGCTCTAACAATTGTGATTACAATGGAACGGGTTTAAAATTATGGGTTACGGCGATTGCTGATATCAAAAAAGGTGATGAATTAACTGCTGATTATGGTTTTGGTTATGATGAAAATTATAAACAATTCCCCTGCAAATGTGGTACTAAAAACTGCTGTGGATATATTGTTCGTGCAGAATCAAGATGGCGAATTAACAAAAAGTTTAAAATGAGTCTTAATAAAAATACTAGAATTAGTAAATAACCTTTTCCAAAAATAATCCATGCGCAGGAGCAGGTGGTGCACATAAAATTCTTTTTTTTGATTTAAGAATTTTATCAAATTTTTTTAAATCCCATTTTTTTTCTGCTAAATATTTTAAACAACCCACCATTGACCTAATCTGTTGTTGCAAAAATGATTGAGATTCAAATTGTATTTCTATTCTTCCTTTAATCGATTTTATTTTTATTGATTTCATTGTTCTGATTGGACTTTTTGCATTACAGCTTGATGCTCGAAATGTTGAAAAATCATTAACACCTAATAGTTTTTTAGAACCTTTTTTCATTAGGCTTATATCTAGTTTTTTTATTATGTGCCACCCTCTTTCTTTTTCAATTGATGGTTTGCTAATTCGGTTAAAAATTACATATTTATAAACCCTTTGTTTCGCAGAAAACCTTGCATGAAAATTTAAATTTTTTTTTTTTATATTAGTAATTGAAATATTTTTATCATTTAAAAAATAATTTGCTGATCTTATAAAATTTTCTAAATGCAAAATTTTTTTTTTAGAATCAAAATGTGCCGATTGTTCAATAGCGTGGACTCCTGCATCAGTTCTTCCTGATCCTACCACTGTTACTTTTTCTTTTAAGAGTTTAGATATTTTTGTTTGTATTAATTTTTGAATAGATTTGCCCTTCGATTGAATTTGCCAACCAATAAAATTTGTGCCGACGTATTCAATTAAAACATGGTATCTATTCATTATTTAAATTTAAACCTTTTTTAATTTGTGACCCGAGTATAAATTCACCAATGTTTTGTGGTCTTTTTCCTTGCCTTTGAATTTCTAGCACTTTTATTGTTTTCTTATTATTACAATTAATTTCTAAATAATCATCAACCACTTCTCCTATTTCTCCAAAACCAGAGCCAATTGCTGCTTTTAAAATTTTGTATCGTTCACCCTTGTACATAAACCAAGCTCCGGGACTAGGATAGAGTCCATTTATTTTACCAATAATATTTTCCGCAGAGTCATTCCAATTTAATTTACCTTCTAACTTTTCAATTTTTGAAGCATAAGTTGCCTTATTATGGTTTTGTTCTTTAAACTCTTGTTTGTCTTCTAAAATATCATCAATATTATCAAGTATTTTTTCTGCAGCCAATAATGATAATTTTTCAGTTATAGTTTCGGTATTATCATTATCTTTAATTTCTATTTTATAAGAATTATAAACAGGTCCTACATCTAACTTTTCTTCTATCTTCATTATGCTTATGCCAGTCTCTTTATCTAAATTTATTATTGACCTCTGAATTGGTGCTGCACCACGCCATTTTGGTAAAAGAGATGCATGAATATTAATAAATCCTTTTTTTGTTAAATTTAAAAATTCTTTTGGAATAATTTGACCATACGCAACAACAATGGCTATGTCTGCATCGAGTTTTTTAAAAAATTCATATTCTTCTTTATTATTTTTTAAAGATTTTGGTGACCTAAATTCTAAGTTTAATGTTTCAGATAGACCTTGTATCGGCGATTTATTTATTTTCTGTCCCCTTTGTGATTTTTGTGGTGGTTGTGTATATACAGTAGATATAGAATATCCATTTTGATATAATGATTTTAAAATTGGTACAGCAAACATGGGTGTACCCATAAAAACAATTTTTTTTAACATTTATTAAACAACAATTCTATCCGGCTTATTTTTAGAAAGTTTTTTTACAATCATTGATTTTTTTAACTTTGATAAATAGTCAATAAATAAAATTCCTTCAAGGTGATCTATTTCATGTTGGATGCATGTGGCCAGCAAGCCATCAGCTTCTAATACTTTTTTTTTTCCATCATAATCTAGGTATTCAATTTCACATTTACTAGACCTTTCAATTTCAGCATATTGTTCTGGAACTGACAAACAGCCCTCTTCGTAAATTGATTTATTTTTTGTTTTTTGTAGAATAACCGGATTGATAAAATACATTGGTTTTTTATTTTTAACATCTTTGCTTATATCCATAATAATAATTCTTTTAGGAATACCAATTTGTATGGCAGCAAGTCCAATGCCATTTGCTGCGTACATTGTATCCAGCATATCATTCATCAGTCTTCTTTCTTCTTCTCCAACTTTTTCTACTATTTTAGATATTTGACGAAGTAATTTATTTGGCTCTGTTAAAATTGTTTTTATAGTCATTTCAAAATAAATAATTACTTCATTTTATTATAAATTTTAAACTTTTAAAGGAAGAAGTTTTATTAGAATCTTGTTTCTTAATTTGTCAATATTGAGTTGATTTAATACGTTTACAATAAAATGTAAAGTTTCAACATCAATATCTACAATCATATCTTGCCCTATTATTTCAATAAGTCTTAGTAATACCAAACCAGTTTCGTTACTACGTATCAAAAACTGAATATCATCAGGTACTAGAGCTTGATTCAGTTTAAACATTTTATTGTATTTTTTAGAGATTTTTATTCCATCAGACACTAATGACTCGATTAAAATTATATCCTTTGTTGAAAAAAAATATTTTTTGTTTTTTTTTGCTTTTTTTAGAAAAGTATCAAAATCCTTTTGCGTATTTTTAGAACTATAGTTTTCTTTTATAAAATGGTTTAATATTTTTGATTGGTGTAGTATTTTATTATTAAATTTTATTTTATTTTTTTGAACTTGGTCAATCTCTAAATAAAAATTATAAAAACTACTATGATTGGATGTAACGTCATTTTTATTAATTGATTTTAAGTGTTTTGATAGCTCTTTATCAAAAGCTTTTGAAATATTTTCTTTAATAAAAGACTCTTTAAGAATTTTAATTAAGTTAATTTTTTCTTCAGGAGTTTTAGACAACAAAATTCCTTGGTACAATAGAGCTCTGGCTTTATAATTTGGCATAATTTTATAAGATTGTTCTACTGTTAGGAGTTGATTAATATTAAACATAAACCGAGTATAAAGATCAAATAAATCACTTTCTTCATAATTTTGATCATGGGTCGCTTGTTCGATTTTTAATATCTCATCTTTGTTTTCTAGATCAACACTGTCCATACTAGCTAATAAATTAAAAGAGGATAAATATCTCCATATTAATTTTGACGTTGTTGATTTTGGATTAAATTTAAAATTTGAACTTGTCAAATAAGACAAATGAAAATTTAGTAAACTTTCTTCAGATATAATTAAATTTTCTTCTTTTTCATACCCAATCAAATTATAAAATTTATTTTCAAAAAATTTATCTTCAAATCCTCCTTCAATTATTAAGTCTAACTGTAATTGCGCTTCTTCATTTTTTTTTTCATTTAATAAGCAATAAATTTTAAATTTTGATAAATAATTATCTTCAAAATTATCGTTATGATCTTTAAATATTTCACAAGACTTCACAATATCTCCTCTGGATAAATATTTATCAATATAAAATTTCACTAACGCGGATTTATTTTTTAAATTTTTATTTACTAATAAATAATTTTTTATTAGTTCAAGATCATTATGTTCAATCAACCAATCTGATTTTAAATTTAAAAATTCATTTTTTGTAATATTTTTTTGTGGATAGAGAGTATTAGTTAAAAGTAATATCTCTAAAATTTCATTAGCATCTTTTGATAAATTAATTTTTTTAATTTTGTTGATTTGTCCTAAAATTTTTGCACCCTCAGAATAACTCCACATGTTGATTGAAAGATCATTATCTGATGGATCGTATATTCCAATAATATCTATTTCTTTAGCTCCAATGCCTTTTTCTTGGGTAATAATACTTGTAATTTCTTTTTGTGAATTAGTTTTATAAATTGAATTTAGGTTTTCTTCTGTTGTATTATTTTCAGTATTAATTTCTTTTTTTTGATCACTATTTTTAATATTCCAAATATCGACAGAATCTTCAGCAAATGATAGTTGTGTGAAAAATGATAAAAATAAAATTGGTATGAGAAAAAAATTTTTATTATTTAACAACTTTAAAATTTTCATTAGAAATAATTTTTTCTATATCTTTATTTGGTGAAGGGAAATTCATTTTATTAACTAAAAAAATTGTAATAAAGGACAATATTAAAAATACAACGATATACTTGATAGCATTTTTTAATCTTGTTGGCCTTGTATTTTTTTTAAATTCCATATAAAGTTTAATAATTTCAAATTAAGACATATTTGTGATTTTTCAATAAAGAAACATATGAAATCAAAAAAAAACCTGGTTTTATTAGGCATGATGGGATCTGGAAAATCCACTATAGGTAATCTTATTTCAAAAAAATTAGATATAAATTTTATAGACATAGATAGTGTCATTGAAAAACTTACAAAAATGACTGTTTCACAGATTTTTTTAAAAAAGGGTGAAAAATATTTTAGAGATTTAGAAGAAAAAATTACCATGAAATCACTGAACTCCCCTAATACAGTTATTTCTCTAGGTGGTGGAGTTTTTATGAATGAAATTATAAGGACAGAGGTTATTAAAAATCATTTTTCATTTTGGTTAAATTTGGATACACCGACGCTATTAAATAGAATTAAAAAAAACAAAAAAAGACCAATAATATTAAAATTAAATGACCATGAAATTGTAAAATTAATAGAATCTAGAGCTAAAACATATTCAAAAGCAAAATTCAAAATAAACTGTTATAAATTACCAAAAACTGAAATAGTGAAAAAAATTATAAAATTATATGAATATTGTTAAAGTATTAGTAAACGCTAATGGTCATAAGTATCCAATAATTATAGGAAAGGGAGTGGCAACTAAACTTTCTAAAATATTAGATGACAATGGAGTTAAATTTGAAAAATGTTTATTGGTTATAGATAGTAAGATTTCAAAAACCTTTATAAAAAAAATTATTAGCTCATTCTCTCAAAAAAAAGTTAATTATCATTTTTTTAGTGCTAGTGAAGTAAATAAAAACCAATCGAGTGTTAATAAGATATTAACAATATTATTAAAAAAAAATTTTCACAGGAATGATTGCTTAATATCTATTGGAGGTGGAATTACAGGGGATACCTCAGGATTTGCTGCTAGTATTTTTAAAAGAGGAATAAAATTTATCAATATACCAACTACATTGTTGGCACAAGTGGACTCTTCAATAGGTGGTAAAACTGGAATAAACTCTATTCATGGGAAAAATTTAATTGGTTCATTTTATCAACCAAGCTTAGTGTTATCTGACATAAACTTCTTAAAAACACTTCCTAAAAGAGAGCTAATCTGTGGTTATGGTGAAATTTTAAAACATGCTTTAATATCGGATAAAAAATTTTTTTTATATCTAGATAAAAATGGTCAAAGGATTTTAAATTTACAAACTCCATTTATTCAAAAGGCTATTCATAAAAGTTGTTTGATTAAAAAAAGAGTAATTGAATTAGATGAAAAAGAAAATAATTTAAGAAAAATATTAAATTTTGGACATACATTTGCTCATGCTTATGAGGCAACTTTAAAATATTCAAAAAAACTAAACCATGGCGAGGCTGTAATACTTGGAATAAATAGCGCAAACAAATTTAGTTTAAAAAATAATTTGCTTTCAATAAAAGAATTCAAATTAATACAAAACCATTTAATAAAATTTAATTTACCTATTAAGTTAAAAAAGCATTTCACTAAAAAAAACTTAAACGAAATAATAAAATTTATGGAAAAAGATAAAAAAAACAATAGCAAAAAAATTAATTTAGTTTTATTAAGAAAAATTGGTCAACCAGTTTTTAATATTAACTTTAATAATAAAAAATTATATACTTTTTTAAAAACAGAATTAATTAATTAAAATTTGAATAGAATGAATATGCGTCTTTAATTCTTCCTGTAAAATACTATAAATTTTTTTTGTCGATTGTATTTTATTCAATTCCTTTAATTCAGACGATTTAATAGTTATTTTTATATGGAACTTACCATCTTCGTGACTTTTATGGCTTTTGTGAAGAAATGTTTTATCTTCAATATTTATATTTTCAAATAAAATATTATTTTCTAATTTATTTTTAACAATTGATATTAATTGATTTATGTTCATAATTATAATTTACATCATTATACACTACTATGAAAAATATTTGTGACTGGAATAATTGTTTAGAAATAGCTGAATATAAAGCACCTATTGAAAAAGATAATAGTAAAAAATATAGATTACTATGCTTAAATCACGTTAAACAATTTAATAAAAATTGGAATTATTTCTCTGGCATGAATGATGATCAAATTTTTAGTTTTTTAAAGTCTGATATGGTCTGGCATAAACCAACCCAAAGTTTTAGTTCATCTGATAATTTTTTTAAAGTTCTTTGGAATAATGCTCTAAAAGATGAGCTTGATAGATCGAAGCTAAAAAGTCAATTTGATCATATGAATCAATTTACCTTTGATAGTAATGATATAAAAGCATTTAGTATTCTTGGTGTTTCTATTGGTTTAAAATGGGAGAAAATACAAAATAAATTCAAAACCCTTGTCAAAAAATTCCATCCTGATATTAATCTTGGAAATAAAAAATACGAAGAAAAACTAAAACTGATTACTCTGGCTTATACACAATTAAAAAATACTTATAGGAAAAAAATTGACACCTGATTTAAATATAAAACCAGATATTAAAATATCTATAAAACAATCTTTTGGATTTGATTCCAATATGGAAGTTGAGGCTTTCTCAAAAAAAAATGAGTTTGTTCCAGAAATAGATAAAAATTATAAATTTGATAAAGACACAACTCTTGCAATCTTATCTGGATTTGCGTTTAATAAAAGAGTCTTAGTGCAGGGATATCATGGAACTGGAAAATCAACACATATTGAGCAAATCGCAGCTAGACTCAACTGGCCTTGTGTGAGAGTTAATTTAGATAGTCACATAAGTAGAATTGATTTAATTGGGAAAGATGCAATTATTTTAAAAGACGGAAAACAAGTTACGGAGTTTAAAGAAGGAATTTTACCTTGGTCAATTCAAAATTCTGTAGCTTTAGTATTTGATGAATATGATGCTGGACGGCCTGACGTAATGTTTGTTATTCAGAGGGTACTGGAAGCAGATGGAAATTTTACCCTTTTAGATAAAAACAAAGTAATTAAACAAAATAAATATTTTAGGCTTTTTGCAACCTCAAACACGATTGGTTTGGGTGATACAACCGGATTATATCATGGTACACAACAAATAAACCAAGCTGCTATGGATAGGTGGAATATTGTAACCTCTCTTAATTATTTGAGTTTAGAAAAAGAAATGGAAATTATTTTAGCTAAAAATAAAAATTTAAATAATTCAAAAGGAAAAGAAAAAGTTTCAAATATGATTAAAGTCGCATCTCTAACAAGAAAAGGGTTTATGGCTGGCGATATATCAACGGTAATGAGTCCCCGAACAGTTTTGCACTGGGCGGAAAACACAGAAATATTTAAAGACACAGGGTATGCATTTAGAGTTACCTTTTTAAACAAATGCGATGAAATAGAAAAAAATATTATAGCTGAATATTATCAGAGATGTTTTGGAGAAGACTTGCCAGAGTCAATGATAAATATTCAGATTTAAATGAATAAAAAAGAAGATAATCTTAAAGAAAAATTTAAACAAGCTTTGATCTCGACCGCTAAAGTAATTTCTGATGATTATAAACTGGAAATAAAAAATAATGATAAAAATTTTAGTTCAAAAAATATAAATTTTTTTGAGATAGATAACCTTTCAAATAAAAGTGATTTTATAAAACTTCGAGCAGAAACAGATGCTGCTGCCCTAAAAAAAAAATTTTCCGACAACAAAATATATAAAAAAAACCTACCTACTAATATTTCTAGCAGATTACTTTATAATGTAGCAGAAAAAATTAGGTATGAAGTTTTGGGTGGTAAAATGCTAAAAGGTATAAAAAAAAATTTAGATGAAAATTATTATCAAAAAATAAACCTTAAACGAAAAGATCAATTAAAATCAAAAGAAGATGTCCCTGTATCTGAAGCATTTGAATTATATATGCTAAAAAAATTTCATCAAATTAAACTAAACTCTTTGACAACTAAAATGTTAGATTTTTGGGAAAAAGATTTTGATGAATCTGTTAACAAACATATAGATTTTTTGAATAAAAATTTAGAAAATCAAGATATTTATAGTTCAAAATTTTTTGAAATTCTTCAAAGTATGAATATTTTTGATACGGGGGAAAATGAAGATAGTAATGATGAAAAAAATCAAAAAGATAACCAAAATAATGATAGTGATGACGCAAGTGAATCTGAAAATCTCGAGGAGAAAAAAAATGAAGAAGAAACTCAAGTAGGTTTAGACGCTGAGTATAATATAGATGAATATAAAATGGATGAACAATTAGTCGATACAGATTCTGCTAAAGAAAGTTCGGAAAATGTAATTCAAAAAAAAAATATACACAAAATAGATCAAGATTATAAAATTTTTACTCATCAATTTGATGAGGTTGCAAAAGCTGAGATGTTAGAATCTAAAGAAGAAATACGCAAACTAAGAAAAAACTTAGACCAGCAGTTAGTAAGTTTTCAAGATTTAATTACCAAATTAGCCAATAAACTACAAAGACAACTTTTAGCAAAACAAAACAGAGCGTGGGAGTTTGACTTAGAAGAGGGGTTGCTTGATAGTGCTAAATTAACAAGAGTTATTATAGATCCTTGTAATTCTTTATCATTTAAAAAAGAAAAAGAGTTAGATTTTAAAGATACAATTGTAACTTTGTTAATTGATAACTCAGGCTCAATGCGTGGTAGGCCAATAACAATTGCTGCCTTATGTGCCGATATCTTATCAAGAACTTTGGAAAGATGTTCAGTTAAAGTGGAAACTTTAGGATTTACAACTAAAAATTGGAAAGGTGGAAAAAGTAGAGAGGAATGGAATAAAAACAATAAACCAAAAAAACCTGGGCGACTTAATGATTTAAGACACATTATTTACAAAAGTGCCGATATGCAATGGAGACAGTCAAAAGATAACCTAGGTTTAATGCTCAAAGAAGGTTTGCTTAAAGAAAATATAGATGGAGAAGCAATAAGCTGGGCATATACTAGACTCAAAAAAAGAAGAGAAGAAAGAAAAATTTTGATGGTAATATCTGATGGTGCACCAGTTGATGATTCAACTTTATCAGTGAACTCAGGTGACTTTTTAGAAAAACACCTAAAGAAAATAGTTAAATTTATTGAAAATAAAGATGATATAGAAATTTTAGCAATTGGTATTGGACATGATGTTTCTCGATATTATAAAAGAGCTATTAAGATTACAGATGTTCAAGAATTAGGGGATGTTATGATAAGTCAATTAAGTGGTTTATTTACTAACAAAAATAAGCTGAATTAAATATTTAATAAATCTTTATTTTTCCAAGATATATTAACTTCGGCACCACCACGTATTTTTGAATTTTTAAGAATAATTTTTGCTTGATTTTTTTCTAATAAGGTTTTGCCAATAAATATACCCAAACCTAATCCACTTTTTGATTTATTTTCTTTTTTAAGAGATTTTATAAATGGCGCTCCAATTTTATTTAGTACATCTCTTGAGAAACCCATCCCGTCATCTTCTATAATCACATGAACAATATTTTCATCATTTCTTACAGTTATATAAATTTTTTCTTTTGCAAATTTATTTGCATTTCCAATAAAATTTCTTAATCCATAAACTATCTCCGTTGATTTATTAAAAGTAATATATTTAGAATTTTTCTGATAATTTAATATAAATTTTTTATTACTTATTTCTTCAAATGATTTTACTATCTCTGTGATGTATTCTTTAATTGTAATATTATTATCAATAAATTCATCTTCTACTATTGGATTTAATGTTAATTTTTTAAGAATATCATTGCACCTATTTACTTGACTCACAAGCAATTCAACATCTTTTTTTAATAAATCATTATCTTTTAATTGTTCTAAAAGATCTTGTGATATAATTTTAATTGTAGAGAGTGGCGTTCCAAATGAATGCGCTGCAGCGGCAGCTTGGCCGCCCAATGAAGACAGTTCATGCTCTTGTGCAATCATTTCTTGCATTTTATCTAAAGCTTCTTTTCTCATCTTTGCCTCCACTCCAAATTGAAGACCAAAAAAATTTAAAAAAATTAATGCAACACACAAGGCAATTGGTACTGAATAATAATAATAATCAGTGACATAAAAATTCTCATTTAAAGGTTTTGGTAAACCATCATTAAAGAATGTCATAAAAATTATTAATGATATGGTAATTAAAACTAACAACAAATTAGTTTTAATGTCTAAATAAGTTGAAGAAAAAACACATGGTATAATTAAAAAAATTATAAATGGATTAATTACACCCCCTGTTAAATATAATAAAATAGTAAGTTGAAAAATATCGAGATTAAGAAAAAAAAATGCTAATTTACTGTTGAGGTTAATTTCTTTATAAAAATAAATCAAATATAAATTTGAAAAAATACCTGTAAGTATAGTTAAATTACATAAAATAAAATTAAATTCAAAAGCAAATATAAAATTAACTACATTAACGGTTAACAATTGACCTATGGCTGCTATCCATCTTAATTTTATGTACGTTAATTTGTTAAGTGAGTAATATTTAGAAGTTTCAAAAAACTTCATTCTTAGATGTCTAAATTTGAAACATTTATCGCGTTTGATACAATAAAATCTTTTCTTAAAGCAACATCATTGCCCATTAACGTGTGAATAATTTTTTCATCTTTTTTTATATCTTTTGAATATTCGACACGTAATAAATTCCTTGTTTCTGGATTTAAAGTAGTGTTCCATAACTCATCAGGATTCATTTCTCCTAAACCCTTAAATCGCTGAAGGTTTAAATTTGATTTTGCTTCGTTATAAGTTTTTTGAAATTCTTTAGAACCTTTTTTTAATTTCTTTAATTCTTTTGAATTATTATAAATGTATTGATCCAATTCTTTTTCGTCTTTTATATATGTTCCCTTTGAACCTTTATTAACCTTAAACAATGGCGGTTGAGCAAGATATATATGACCATTTTCAATAAGTTTATTAAATGGCTTATTGTTAAAAAAAGTTAATAGTAATGCTCTTATGTGTGAACCATCAACATCTGCATCAGTCATTATAATAATTTTTCCATATCTTAAATCTTTTAGTTCTAGCTCTTCTTGTTTGGGATCTAATCCCAATGCATTTATCAACGTCACTACTTCACTTGATGAAATCATTTTAGACAAAGTTTTAATTCGGTATTCATTTTGATTACCATTTTTTTTAATAGCACCAGGATCTACATATGTATTAAGAATTTTACCTCTCAGTGGTAACACAGCTTGGTTTTCTCGATTTCTTCCTTGTTTGGCTGAACCACCAGCAGAATCTCCTTCAACTATAAATAGCTCTGTCCCTTCTTGTTTTGATATTTGACAGTCCGCTAATTTTCCAGGTAACCCTGTTAATTCCAACGCACCTTTTCTTCTAACGCTCTCTCTTGCTTTTCTTGCTACATCTCTGGCCAAAGCAGCTTGGATTATTTTTGAAAGAATAATTTTTGTTATCGAGGGGTTTTGATCAAACCATATAGATAATTTTTCATTAACGATAGTTTCAACTATTATTCTTATTTCAGAAGAAACTAACTTATCTTTAGTTTGCGATGAAAATTTTGGATCTGGTATTTTTGTAGATAATACACAAGTAAGACCTTCTTTAATATCATCTCCAGAAATACTTAGTTTATTTTTTTTTAATAAATTATGTTCATTTGCATATTTGTTTATTACTCTTGTTAATGCGCTGCGAAAACCAAGAAGATGGGTACCACCATCTTTTTGAAAA
>Ga0209709_10001167_pt1 | contig 24486 bp, 20 predicted proteins | sample ArcticOcean_MG_C_2_FD_187435 | JGI IMG/M metagenome (GOLD analysis project Ga0209709, IMG submission 187435) | Marine microbial communities from western Arctic Ocean - ArcticOcean_MG_CB4_136 (SPAdes) (version 2) | ecosystem: Environmental > Aquatic > Marine > Oceanic | place: Arctic Ocean...
CCTTACATACGTTTCTAAAAAAGGACGTAAATATAAGTCTGCTAAAAGACTTCTTAGTGATCTAAAAAGAAAACCGAAAATTAAACCGAAAATGAAAATGAAAATGAAAATGAAATGGGGATGATCCGGGTCGAAGCCTGCGCCAAAGACAAGAACGATGAAAATGTCTCGCGTAAGCTTCGGATGATCTTCAAAGTCCCGGGATTCCAATTTTGGATGATCCACGCCATTCCCCGCGACTATCTAAATAAATTACCTCTAGAATTCTGAATGACGACACCAAGATAAATTAGTCTCCTGGTGTCTGAAAAAGAATTCAAATTATAAATAAAATAAAATAAATTATATTAACTAAAAGAATGTATCTATTATACTACCCACTTTATCTATTGGCAATTGTTAGCTTTTTAATTATGTGGCCATCGGCCGCCGCAACCTGGTATTCGCGCTGTTTTAGACTACCATTGAGTCAGGGATTTATGATAGCGTTTTCTCCTATAATTGCAAGAATTATTATTCAATCTCTTAAGGTAGATGACCCCGATAGGGGTTCTGGGCTCACTGCTTACTATGACTTGCGTGATAAAAAAGTCCACACAGATTTGTCGCTTTTCGTACAGAGAGCCTTTGTCCTCGCCATGACTACACTTGTAGTATACGGGATATATAAGCAATTCAACGGTAACTGCAGCCTAGGGCATAAATAAATCGTACATCGTAACGTGTACAATATAAATTCTATTGTATGTATTTTTAAAAAAAAAACATTTACAATATAATAAATGAAATACTCAAAAAGTTATCAGTCTGGACATAACGAACCAGTCGTACTTGCCAGTTCCGGGACAAAACCTAATATTACAAAACCTAATATTACAAAACCCAAGAAACAAAAAAATACCCCATATGGCAACAAAAAGGAAGAATTTCGCCGCGAGAATGCCATTAAAGGCACTGCTGGACCCGGAGCCGAATGCGCTCACGACGCGGGTTACACCGGGAGCGGCATGCACATGCACATATGTTCAAGTGATGCCCCGTATTGCATGAACTACGTGGAGAACGTGAAGTGGGGAAAATGCATGAAAACGCCAACCGGGGCCACCGTTGCCGCCAAGCTCCCCGGCACCCCCGCTTGGTGCGCCGCCGCAAATACGGATTGTAGGCGCGGGCTGCAGAGTGCGTGCTACGACCTCGATAACCACTGTTCGAAAGTCGTCTCCGCCACCGCCGTCGCTGTCCACGGTTCCGTCCAGAACGCGGCTCTGCCCTGGCTGCCCAGCGGGCCGCACTCGATCAACGACGCCTGCGGCTCCGCCGATAACTATTGTAATAATGGGAACATGGAAGCATGTGAGTGGCGCGATAAAGAATGTCAGGGTGTAGGCCGCCCCATCCAGAACCCGCCCTGGCTGCCCAGCGGGCCGCACTCGATCAACGACGCCTGCAGCTCCGCCAATAACTATTGTAATAATGGGAACATGCAAGCATGTCAGTGGCGCGATAAAGAATGTTCGGGGGTAGTGCTCGCGGTCGGCCCCGGCATCGCCTCCAACCCTGCTCTCCCGCCCTGGCTGTCCAGCGGGGGGCAATCGATCACCTCCGCCTGCAGCTCCGCCAATAACTATTGTAATAATGGGAACATGCAAGCATGTCAGTGGCGCGATAAAGAATGTTCGAATGTCGGCTACGCCGCCGCAACTGGGGTTGGGAATGCGTCCGAGGGCGTCGGCCCACTCTGCGCTGTAGAGAAAAGTGAAATAAAAAATCTTAAAACAGAACTATCAGACGTCCAGCGAGGTTGTGACGACCATGTCGAACACTTGCGCGCCGAGCTCGATGCCGCCAAGGCGATGATCGGTGCGATGGACGTGGTGGAGGCCGGCGCCATGGAGAAGGATATAGACTCGCTGCAGCTTGTATCTCCTTTGATAAACTCCTTAGGACCCGATCCTTCTCCACTCACGGCCGAGGAAGAGGAGAATGATGCAGTTAGGGCAGAAATCGGGGCCAGAATGTTCGTGACGAGCGGGGACATTAATAGTGTAGGCCAATTTGTAGACCACGTTTGGAAAGGTATTGGTTGGGAATGGGGAGACTCCAGCGGTTTCACCAACACAACGGATACGAACGAGTCTGATTCGGATAATATTTTCGGAGCGAAATATTCTAGTATATCTAGACCCAACCCTCCACCGAACCCACCTATTTTTAAAATGACCGAGTCTAATATACGTCTATTTAGAAGAAAATTTGCAAAGAGACTTTACTATGTTTATTATTCATTTGTCCTCTCGGATTTATCGGTTGTCTTAAAGGTATGTCCTGACATCGCAATGCATGGTTCGTCAGAAACTAGGAGTGACTCCAAATTTAAGGAGTCACTTAAGATCTATTGTGGTAAAGAAGCCGGAGGGTTCATGGAAAGGGAACTGGGCCATCATATTACCATTTTAGATAATATAAGGAGTGAAATTGATAAATATGGGGGGGTAGTCCCTCCAATACAGCTTATTGGTCAGTTGAAAAATTTACGATCTAATTTCAATAGACAAATGGACATGATTAAAGATAAGGGGTTTAACTACGCAAAAGTGACCGAGGCCATGTCCGAGGGGGAGCTCGAGGACATCGAGGTGGAGCCCGTTGACTTCAACGTTCCCACAGAGAATGAGCAGCGTCCCGTGGATAAGTTCGAGACGATGGTTCTGTCGGGGAAGAACCGGCCGTCGGGGATTCCAGATGATATTTATAAAGCGGCGATTCAGATCTCCTTTATGTCAAAGCAGGTGTGTCTGAACACTGAAGCCACTAAGAATATTATCAATAGTATGCAGGGTTCTGCGCCGGCACGCTTGCCAGTACACTCGGCAAGAGCCGTGTTTAACTGCCGGTTTCATCGAATGGATGTCTTTTTCGATTCTGTGAACAAGATGATTGACGCAAGTGAGCCGGACAGGGCGGCGGTGATGGATGCCCTCGCCAGCAAGGCGGACAGGGATGAAAATTTGGCGGAGACAAATCTATGGCCGGGCTGGCGCGAGTTGAGCACTCAGCATTTCAACGAGGTCCGAAACCGGCGGGCGCAAATGGACATGGACCTTCATGTCATGTGGGTGACCCGTGAGAACAGCAAGCCCTACCCTCCCAGCAACCCGACCGAGGAAGACTGGGAAGAGTACAATAGCACCCCCACAATGTCCGAGGCTGAATTAGAACAGATCAGGTATAACATGGCGCGCGATTACAGCCATCAATCCATCCCGGGTATTGACTACGAAACCATGGTTAATCTACTGGTGACTTTTAATCGGTGGGACTTTGATGCACGGCACCGCCCCTCGGAAACTCAAGGGATAAGCGCGGAGGGGGTGGGTCGCGGCATTGGCGGCCCCGCCGAGGGAACCGGTGGGCCCGCCGAGAGCGTGGTCAGGGAAGACATAGTATTGCCACCCGACACAGATGTCGAAACTTTTACGGTTAAGGCGAAAGAAGTTATTCTCACGATTGTTAGAGACGAGACGATGCCTGATTGGGTCTACGAAACTATCCCAGTCGGGGTGCGAGAAGAAATTAACAGTGAACATGGACTTTCGTTAAACACTGCAAAATGGTCCGAAATTTTTCATGCCATGGAACCAACTAACCCCGAAGGTCTTTTATCGAGAGGTGATCCCCGTGACGTAAGTTTGATTATCTGGCAGAGGAAACAAATTATGACAATTGTTTCTTATGTTTTACGTCACTTGAAGAATAATGAAGAATGGATTATTTCGACCATGGGAGAGTTAATGGCTGGAAATTATAAAAGCAATGAATACGTAAGTTTGGCAGTTGAATTTTTTACACTTTTGGGAAAATCAGTTGGCTTAGAGCAGAACTCGGATCCTAATCTGGGAACACTGGGAGCCCGACTAACGGTGTTAACAGCGGACAAAGTCACATTAAACGAAACAATAACCGAATTACAGGCATCGTTGGCGGCGAAGACCTGCGATGTGGTCATCGAGAAGCTCGATGCTGCGAAGGCTGAGGTCATCGATGAGGCTGTGGAAGTAATAACGACCCTAGACTCGGTAACTAAAAAGCTTACGACACAAAAGAAAGAATTAGAGACAAAACTGAAAAAGGCGGAAGAAGACCTCGCCATGAGAAATAAAATAATTATTGGCCTCGCCGTTTTTATATTTATTTTAATTATTGTTTTGTTGATAAAGTGATCTCTCCAATTATTATCCCCCAAATTTAATATTATAAATATAAATATTATGTCTATAATAATAAATGGATTGTATACAGTATTATTATAAAAATCCAGAAGATAGAGATAAATATCATATAAAATGTGAAAATATGAAATTTAAAAATTTAAATGACTTAGATAAATTCAATAATAACGACCTTTTAGAATTTGTAGATGAAAAGTATTCGGACGATGCATTTGTAGAAGATAGTCCATTTACATTTTCAGATAACTATATAAATCTCGGAAATGACGACATTTGTAAGACAACCGATATGTCTCTAGGACCACAGCAAAAATTTATGGGTCAAATAATGGGGCCGTCTAGCAATTTTAATAATTTACTTGTATACCACGGCCTAGGTTCCGGAAAAACGTGCACATCTATAGTAGTTGCTGAATCCCTCAAGAATGCAACAAACCATAGAATAATATATGCTGTCCCAGCTCCGCTTATAGATCAATATTACGAAGAGATTTCGGGGGAAATAAGAAATGGTAAGTTTGTTTCATGTCCATCGTTTTGTTTAATAAAAAAAGGAGACGGAGAGTTAGAAAGGGACATTTATGTATCTGAGACCAAAAACTCTCTCCTTAATAAAAGACAGAAAGTACTAGAATCTGAAATTGCAAAAATGTATAAATTAGAAGTTATGATTAACAATGGAGACAATTCTCCGTTATTGGCGAAACAATTTAAAACTCAGGAAAATGAGGTAGCTAAGTTAACACTTGAACTCAGGAAATACCAGGAAATCATTAGGGGCAATATAATAAGAACATTCGAAATTATTAGTCATAATAAATTCATAGAATCATTATACAAAACGGGAAAAAATGGACAATTTATTAAAAATGAAATGCTCTTAAATGATTCCGGCTTATTTAGAGAAAACGGGCTCCTGATAATAGACGAAATACAACGACTAGTGAGTGCAGGGGGAACATTCTATAAAAAACTATACGATTCCATAAGGTATTATTTTCATCCAAATTTAAAATTAGTTCTTATGTCTGCTACACCTATATATGATAATCCATATGAATTGGCGCTAACAATTAATTTGTTAAGGCCAAGACTCCCGTTTCCTATTAAAGATATAGATTTCTACAAGTATTTTATAGGTGAGAAAAAAATAGTTGACGGCGAAGAAGTGTGTGATAAACAAGCAAAGCCTGCAACTTGGATTAAAGATAACTCATGCGTAATAAATCAGGACCTTATTAGTTACATTTGCTCGGGGTATATTTCTTATTTCAAGGGAGGTAACCCAAATGCTTATCCTTATAAAAGAATTATAACAATTCAGCACCCATTCTCCAGTAAACATAAACTAGACTACATCGATGCATTGTATTCGGATATCTCAAAAGACAAACAATTAACAAAACCCGGAGAAACCGGTAATAGTAACTACGAAAACGTACTTCTAGGAAACTACGATAATACAGAGGACGATAAGATAACTGGAATGTTTGTAACTACTCAACAATATTCAAATATAACACTTCCTAAGATAGGCGAAACAGTAAATAAAACCCTTGCAGAAAAGAAAACTGCCTTACAGACATTTAGGCAAAATCTTAGATCTATTAAAGGAACGAACACAGACATTATAGAATACGTTAAAACGGTTTCAACTAAATTTGCATCCATAATAGAATTAACTCTAAGTAGTAAAGGACCTGTATTTATATTCTCTAATTGGTTAAAATATGGAGTAGAACCCCTGTCTATTATATTAGAAGCACTTGGGTTCATAAATTTCCAGGGTGATAGCAGTAAGGCAAGTAATAAATATTTTATATGGAGTTCTGAAACTAAATCTAAAGACCCAACCGGGGCTTTAATAAAGAGGGCTAGAAATACATTTAATTCTCCCGAGAATTCAGATGGGAATTTGCTTAAGGTTATTTTAGGAACAAGATCCGTCATGGAAGGAGTATCCTTCAAGAATGTAAGACAGGTTCATATAACAGACCCGTGGTGGAACGAATCTAGGATTGAACAAATTCTTGCAAGGGCGTCTAGGTATTGCAGTCATTCTAATTTACCTAGAGACGAACAATATGTTGACATATATAGGCACTACTCCGTATTCCCCGGAGAAGGGGAAGACGACGACGCGGTTAATCAGATAGGCAATTGGAAAAATTTAGCAGTTGATAGCATAGATCAAAAAATGTTGCAATCATCTATTAAAAAGTATGCAATTAATAATGATTTCGAAAAAATAATCAAAAGCTGTTCTATAGACTGTAATATAAATAAAAATGGTAATATAGTACGGTTAGAAGAACATTGTATCCCTGTCAGGGGAGGAATGTATCAGATTTACTACAAGAATCCTTCAAATGGTAGAATGTATATACGCGAGGGAATACCAGAACTTGTTCAGTTTAGTCAAATATACAATAGGGAATTTACATTCCCCAGAAATGATCTCCCTATTAAATTTATAGAGGCTGGATTCCAGGCTGACCAGGAAACAAATATGATTACACCGTACCCCGATTCTGAAATCTTATATGATACAGACATAAACCAGGATCTAAATATGAAAGAAGATATAATACCATGGGCATCAGAAAAAACATTCAAAGAACTTGATATAGATGTATCTCTATCAAAGTATATGTCAGACTTGCATAGTAAGTTTGAACTGATACCAACTCTCAGGAAAAATTATCTAAATGAAACGGGGACTACTGCAATAACATTCAAAGACGATTATAGATTAAAAGATAATCTTGTAAAATGTATAAAATCTCTTGCGTCAAGTAATTTAGTATCAGAGGCTGTAAAGAGAAAAATTGCAGATGAATTTTATCTAGATTCTCAAAAAGAAAAAATCAATAAAAAGGTCCTGGACCTAATCTATGTATATGGAGCTTACCCCGAGACCCATCTAGAAGAATTACTACTTATCGGTATAAGCAACCCAAGTATTGTAAATGAGGCTCATGCAATGTATAAAAATAAAACTAAAAATAAAATGTAAAAGTAATAATAAATGAGCGCAGCCACGTTAAAATTTTTTGACAACCTAACAACAGAGAGTATAATAAACTGGATGATAACTAACCTGTCTGATGACCAAATAAAGATGTGTTTAAATAAAAGTGGCGTCCCTGATACATCCGCAATTTCATCTGGTTCTTCTCCTGGGGCGGGATCGTCAAGTGACCCAATACCATCTAGATCATCTAGTCCACTGTCATCTCGCCCTTCTAGTCCAGTGAGAACTCTAGATGCAGACGGTTCTGAAACAGGAGAAATTCTTGAAAGACTGTATACGGAGTGCACAGCAACTGGTTTTGTAATAAAAGCAGTAACTGGTTCAGGTAGCAACCCAATGATACAGTATTATAGATTCAAAGAAGTGGAAGAGGGTGATAAACAAGTTGGAATGAAAACTGTTATGGAAGGGGATGCCAATTGGGTATACATACAGAGTGATATGAACACATTTGAAGAATCTAAGAATTGTAGCGAGGAAACGTCGGCGGACGAGATTGAAGCATTTGAATATCTAAGGGAAGAGTATCAGGGAAATTATATGCCCGCCCCACCGGAAGTAATTGCGGCCGCGAGGGAATATGATAAATTAGGGTTTGAGCCTCCTATAGACACTGCAATGGAAGAAATTTCATCTGGTTACATATCTGATGTAATGATGAAGGCATTGAATAGTCAGAAAAAATCGGGTCCCTGGATGAAAGAGACTTTCCCAGAAATAGACGACGAATCTCTTAAAATGTGGCCGATATTCTTAATTAGTTCGGAAGATAAGAGAATAACATATATAAAACCCATTGTTAGAAATGGGACAATATCGTTTGTAGAGAGTACCATGGTAGCCTCCGTGATAAATACAGTGGCAAAAAAGGCCTCCAAGGAGTTTTATAGCGATGTAATTAGCCAAGGGATAAATGGAGACATATTGTCTAAATTTAATGACGCCCTTAAAGAACAACCCAATTATATTATCCGAGGAGTAGAGTTTAATTACAATGAGGATAATCACAGGACTTTATTTGGAGACAATTACTTCGGTGAAGAACAGGAATATAGTTGCGGAGATGACACGAATTTCGGAGAGGATGACACGAATTTCGGAGAGGATGACACTAATTTCGGAGAGGATGACACTAATTTCGGAGAGGATGACACGAATTTCGGCGGAAAAAGAAGTCCGAAGATCCCATCGTTCAATATGTCTTCTTTATACGAAGGACTCGACGATGTTATGGAAGACTCAGTGTCTCCATTAACCGACATCCCGCGTCCTATGATCACTGGTCTATCCAGAGGCATTACAAAACCTAAAAAGGTTAGTGAGATGACAATACCAGAAATAGAAGAACGTATGCTTAAACAGCACGGGCGCAGATACTTACAGGACTTTAAACCCGAAAAATACAAGACCAAAACCGGGCACACAAATGTCCGTTATGTAAAAAGAAGTAACTGTGTAAGCACTTCTGAATGTACTTGTACACCAAGAAATATGGACGATTCTAGTTACGGAGATGTTCCAGGGGACTGCCCGGCATGCACATCTTCAAAATATGGAACCGCTCTAGACAGTACAAATGTATTCTCTGAATTTAATACCGGGTTTGGAGACGCGGGGGAAGAATTGTTGTTTTAGGTTTATTATCTCCTAGGCCGCCTTTTCTTACTGATACCTCCCCTCTTAAAAGCCTTAACCAATGAAGATACACTAGGATCTAAACTCATATCATCCAACTCTGACATTAAATTCTGTGCATCTATTTCACTTGCGAAATTAATCATCTTAGTTCTTCTATCATTGATATTATTTCTATTAATTTCATATTCCTTATTATAAGAGTCCAATAACTTAGCAAATCTATCATTTATAATATCTTTCCATACGGTATAATGAACATTTATATGTCCGTGAAAAATTTCATGGGCGTAAAAGAAAGTAACTAGCAGGTTTAAAAATTTTGGAACATCAGAATATATCTTTTTTTCTATAGGTATACCAGGTTTGAAAATATTACGTCTCGTGAGCATATCAATTATATCATTTGCTGCTCGTTCCATGTTTATATAACTTCTATGGATATTTTTTATTTAATAATATTTATTTTTAGCAATTTATTCATTACTAAAAATAAGTTTAAAAAAATACAATATACAATATAAATGCAGTACCTAGAGATATCTTATATAGGATCGGCGTGCGGTAAAAACCGCTATGAACCACAAGATAAAACTATACTACTTCTATTGGCTAGACACTCTAAGGAATTGGTAAAAGCCATTTTATTCCAGATTGGATGTATAATAGAATCAGATGGTAACACGCGGGTATACGACTCAGAACTCAAGGATATATATTCCGGGTATAAGAAAAAAATAACTGACGTGTCTACGATAGATGATGTTAAAAACGATATCATAAACAAACTAAAGGCTGAAAACAATGAAATGACAGAAAACGACATCACTATGGCAAAAGACTTCTTAGATTCCTCAATTAAAAAAGACTGCGGAAATAACAACGAAAGCTCCGTTATCAAATCTAAAATGTACACAAAAGGAAATAATTGTTTGCATAGGTATGTTCCATTCCATGATTTACCCCAGTATGAACTCAGGGGATTTCATGACGCATCTCATAATGATATTGTCATTGAAATTAAAACCAGAATGAAACTAATTAATGTAAGAAAAAACGATTATGATCTTTATCAACTATTTGGATACCTTTTAGTTATGGGGAAAACAAAGGGGAAAATTGTTCAGAAATTTCAGGATATCATTTTTGATACCGACATAGAGAATTCAAAAGAATTTGGTCTTATAGACATAGAAAATGACAAATGGAAGACTAAATTCGAAATATTCAAAAATGATTTGTATTCTTTCTTTAAAAAGGTAGAATGGATTTCCTTAGACATTGAGAACAGGCATAGCATCGCAATGCTCTGCTTCAACGGACCAATAGCTAAGATATACGATGGCGTACCTAAGAATGTAGATAATAATTATGAAAAAATAATAAAGACTTTATTTTAGAGGTTTTTTACCCATTTCGGTGATAATATTTAATACGGGTTCGCCGCCATTTTGTAATATCTCAAGAGCCTGTAATTTCTTATTTTCTAATTCTCCACCAAACGCCCTAGATAAAGAAACGTCTGTTCTTATTAACATTCTTTTACATGTTGTGTTTATACTAGAATAAGTAGAATGTCCCATAACTACATGATTTGCATTATGAAATTTATCTATCTGTTTACGTATCCTATTGCAATTATTTACATTCAGGGTTTTGGCTTCAGAATAAACTCTAGAAAATACCGGATTATCTTTGCCTGTATCTTCTAGATAATGAGGAACTTTACCCTTACCCATTAACCATTTAGATACATCCGAATTAATTTTATATATGTCCACTTTTCCCGTCCTTGGGTTGATATTGGATTTTATCATTGCATCAGTTATAGACCCATGGATAAATAAAAATTCTCCCGCCTGCAAAATCAAGGGTCTAGTACGACCCAACAATGAACCCCCTATATTACCGGGCTGTAAGAAAGTAGTACGATCTATATCATGAAATTTGAACACATCTATATCTGATTTTTTAACATAATCCCTTATAAATTGTTTGTCATCACCGAAGTAATGCGGATACAGTTCGTGGTTTCCTAAAATAGATATAACCCTCCCACCTTTTAATTTTGCCTGTGAGTCTAAAATAAGTATATATAAAATTATTTCAAGTTCCCCGCTTTCTTGTGCATATTTTTTACTCATTCTTACACCGGGTCGTTTACCATCTAGAGTGTCGCCCAATTGTATGACATAGGTTGACCCCCCTACCCAATTCCCAGATTTGTCAATAACATTACACATATATAACAGTCTCTTAAATATTTTAAAGTCCCCATGGATGTCGCCGATGGACACTATCCTGTTAAAGTTCATTATAATAACGATTTATTTTTTAAATATTTTATTAAATTCGACATCGGGAGGGAATCCAACTACAACTTTATCCCCGTGGAATATAGTGGGGAAAAATAGACCTACTGGTTTACTATCTATGATAAATTGAGATATGGTTTTGTTAACGGATTCTCTTTCATTAACCGGCATATCTGTAAAGTCGGGAGTAAACGCAAGGGACGAATCCGGTTTATATGTAACAATGGTGTAATCCTTGTAATCATTTAATTTATCTTTTATCATTGTGCAATAAGGACAATCTTCTCTACTTAATACTACTACCTTATCGGTTAAAAGGGGGAGAGACTTGATATCTTCAACCTTTAATTGCGCCGGGGGTTTTTCGTATTTGACAAATTTAGTAAATATATTTGTCGTGCAATATATTAATAGAGCCGAACATAGGACTATTGCAATAGAGATGACAATTTCTAAGTAGTGCATTTTATTTAATAATTATATTAAAATTTACAATAAAAAACACATAATAAGACATTTTGTTATATTAATTACATAAGAGATGAACGTATTTATTGCAGAGGATATTAATTGGGATAATTTTGCACCAGTTACTAAATACATCTCAGATAATTATTTACCCGAGGATGTAAACATAAGCCACACATACGGGAAACAATTGCCATTTATAAATAACATATGCAATAGAAATATGTTTCGCTTGATGAGAAGGTCAATCAACAATGAAGACCCAACGAAATCTATTTATGATATCATTAAGAATTCAGATTTGTGTATAGTTTTCCATAACTTCATAGAATATGACACACTGTCATCATTTGTAATAGACGTTTGCGAGAAAAACAATCGACCGTGTATAATAGTCAGCGAGCATAGTCAAAGGTATTACTTAAATGGTGAGATATGCGACACTAAATTTAAAAATATAATAAAATCTATTAAGATAAAAGAAAATTGCGCAGATATGTTAAAACTTGACAGACAATTTAATCCACCGGTTGTTACGTTTCAACCAAAATCTATTGATAATGCTATAAAGAGAGTAAGACATAGTTACGAACAGATCGAGGAACAGAGGAAACATAAATCAATTGCAATAATTGAACATTCAGAAGGAAACTGCTCACAGAATAAACAAATTGCCTACATAGATTATATGAGAGATAAGAAAAAATGGTTAAAAGAAGTTATTCCCAGGTCGTGAAATTATTGTGAGTAAGCTGGTTTCTAGAACAGTTAATCCCGGATTTATACATTTCAAATATATTAGAGTGTGTTAATAAATTCTGTGCATTCAAAACATCTACACCCCCTAAACTACCATCGCATATTATAGTGTATAAACTATTAGGTGGCTCGCCTCCAACCATGGCCTCAATAACTTTCCCTATATATTGTTTTGCTCTAGATTTTAATATAATACTATAACCCTTTACAAAAATATCTGATGGGGGGGAACCCAGTATATTTGTTATGCACCCGTCTATATATTGACAGTCTTTGATAATTACAGGGGGGAATATGAAAGGAATACTCATCGACGCCATTAGGGCGTCCTTTAACTTAATTTCTGGATAATCTTCTTTATTAAAATTGGTGTATTCTAGGGTAGTTAAATTTGTTGCGTATATATTTATATCTACATCGTATTTTTTTACAAAATCTCCTATAGTTATCTCATTGTAATTCTCTAAGTTAGATATCAGACTTTCAAGTACTTCATTATTTAATATAGAATTATTAGTTTTAATATTTGAAAAATCATACTTTATGAGTTCAGATTTATCTATTTCCATGATAACGGCCAATATTTTCTTAGGAAGAATTCCAGATATATAAAGTATACCTATTAAAGAACCTATTGAACATCCATAAAACCGTTTTAAATCCAATAGGTTATTTTCATGAAGATATTCAAGTGCACCTATGAACATTAATCCATCTATTCCTCCCCCTCCTATGCAAAGATCGTTCATTTAATATGTTAGAAATGTTTTATTTGTTAGGATCTTTACGTACTTAGCCCTGTAATTTGATTGTAGATAATCATTTTTTGTTTTCCAGGCCTGATGATGACCATAGTCTTGCACCAATGAATGTGAAAGTTCGTGTAATAGAGAATTAATTATCTCCTCTGCGGATACCGGGGTCCCGTTGGGGTTGTATATTTTAAACCCGAGTTCGCGGCCTTTGTCGTAATTCCATGCCATTAAATTTGGATCCATATCTATCAACTCTCTATAACTTGTATTCTGTAGTTTTATCTTTAATCTCCTAGAATCTTCTGGGCTTATACTTTCGTCATATATTAAATCAACCGATATGTCCCTAAGAACGTCCAATATCTCGGCAGTATTTTGATCCCTGGAAAGATATCTTCTACCCGATTTGGCTACATGAGATGTTGAACAGGGTACAAAAAATGTATATACTAAGAAGAAAAAAATAATAATAAGTAATAATAGCATTGTTCTTATTATGTTAGATATATTATTATTTTTTTTAGGTATTAAATCGTGGGACGTAAATTTTTTCCCAGTTAGGAAATATACAATAGATACTCGCATAGAGTCTAGTTTAAAAAACAGTAAAACTGTTAATACGTTAAAACTTATTGCCGATGAAACTCCGTCTCCTCAGATGTTTACATATAAGATTAAAAAAAATAGGGACATAAGTGATAAATATAAATTATTGTACTCGTTATATACCCTTTATTCTGTTATGATATTTTTGTTATTATCGGTTCAACCACTTTATTCGCTCTATAGATTTTCGCAAGATGTAACAGACTTAAAATTCCTAAGTTCCTTTCTATATTCTTCTAATATACCGATTATCTACACCTGGGAGAAATTTTATTTCAGGAGCAATCATTTAGAAAAAGAATTGGAATCTAAAAAAATCAAAACAATTCTTATATTGGGCTCTGCTATAATAAGTATAATAGTAAATTTCTTAGACGTGGCTTCCTTTTATAACCGTTATTATTGGTTAGATTTATTCAATAATAATATAGCATTTTTTTCTATTATAATTGTAGAGTGGGTATACTCAAGACTAATAATATTCTTATATGCGCTATCTTTTGTGTTTGTGATGAACTCTCATGTATTGGAGTTCAAAAAATTCGTAGAAGACTTAAAAGACGGAATAGAATGGTTTGAAGATTGCGAGTCTCCTCTCACTACAATAATTTCTCGCGTTGTAATAACTCGAAGACAGATAGAAAGTACCATATATTATTATAACGATATAATCTCTCTTACTACTTTACTTGGTGGAGCAAGTTTAGTAATCTTCATACGAGACCTTATACCCGGTGACACAGATATTACAACTGAAATAGAATTTGAAGACCACGACAGGTATTTAATACATCCAAGTATAGTCTATATATCGTGTCAGTTTGCATTATTACTATATATGACAAGGTATGCAATGCAACGAAACCTGGTGTTAAAGTATATAAAGTCTATTGGATTTATAAACAAATTCTTATCTAAAATACCAGACGAAAAGATACATAATAAGACAAATGGAAAACTGGATATAGTAGCATTGAACATAGCAGATTCATCTTCTGCTACATTAGATTGGATTATATTAGGAAATATATTATCCGAACAGTGGCTAGACTTCAGCGTATGTGGTATATCTACGTCTGACGGGGGACTAATTAAGAAGAGCGTCGCATTCGGTTCGGTTATCCTATTTGCAGTTAGTTTTTTTGAATTATAATCAACTTAAATAGATAAAGTATATATAAATATAGCAGCTATGTCATTAAAAGAATTTAAGAGAATTCAGAATGGAGATGAAAAAACGGAATTAGTTTACCAAATATTATCATGGGATGCATTTGATGAAGAAATTGAAAAAGATATGTCGGACGAAGAGGAAGAAGATCCTAATACAGTCGACAAACGGTATCACATTTACTCATTTGGTGTAAACGAGCTAGGAGAATCTGTATGTGTAAGATTTGAATCATACAGACCTTATTTTTTTGCGTTAGTACCAGAAAAGCACCAAACAACGTTTAATGCATATTCTAAAAACGAAGTTGAAAGGTTTATCCGCAACAAACTCTACAAGTCTAGGGACGACCTTATATCGGTTGACATCGTAGAGCGTAAGAAATACAGGGGGTTTACAAATAATAAGAAATATAAGTTCTTAAGATTCGTGTGTAAAAATCTCGCTACATTTAATCGTATCAGGTACATGTTAAATCCCAAGGAGAAGAGTAGGTTACCTAAGATTTCTAACATCGATAAAACCGCTCCGTTAAAATTTGATCTATATGAGTCAAATATTGACCCATATCTAAGATTCACTCATAAGATGGATATTAAAATGGCCGGATGGATTAAGGTTAAAAACATCACTCAAGACATAGAAATGTCTAGATGTCAACATAGTTACATTTGTCACTACAATAATGCAAAGCCATATGATAAACAGGAAATCTGTAACATGACTCTTGGTTCATGGGACATTGAGGCGTTTTCACACTCTTCGCGATATGATAACACGAATGAGTTTCCCAATCCAGAAAATCCACTTGACATTATTACACAAATTGGTACCAGTTTGTACAAGTTCGGAACAAAGGAAAAAATCAAGCATGTCGTCACTATTAAAAGCCCAATAGACAACGAATGCGACCCAGTAGACGGGGTTATTATCGAGGCGTACAATTCAGAGAAAGAACTTATCGAGGGGTGGGTAAAATTCATTAGAGATACTGACCCAGACATCTTAGTTCAGTACAACGGGTACGGGTTCGACTGGGCGTACCTCAATGCCCGCGCCAAAGTTCTTGATATTGAATATGTTCTACAGAATCTAAGCAGGATTGAAAGTAAGCCCGCAGAATTCATTGAGAGTAGACTAAGTACATCTGCTTACGGAGACAACACGATGAAGTATGTAAAAACGTATGGCATTACGCAACTAGACCTTATGTTTTTAATCAAAAAAGAACACAAGCTTGAATCTTATAAGCTAAATAATGTCGCAGAGCATTTCATCGGAGAAAACAAAGACGACCTTAGCCCAGCAGATCTATTCAGATACAATACGTCTACTAAAGACAAGATAGCCTTGGTTGCCAAGTATTGTGCACAGGACTGTTGGCTACTTATTGAACTGATGTTGAAGTTACGGATAATTACTAATATGGTCGGAATGGCCAATATTACAATGGTATCGATGCAAGATATTGAACTTAGAGGTCAACAGATCCGGGTTCATACTCAAATTGCTTACGAGACAAAAAAAGAAAACTTTCTTATACCAACTACAGACTATAAACCTGCTGGGAGCGTGGACGAAGACGAAGATAACTTTGTTGGGGCAACAGTCCTAGATGCAACACCTGGTGCACATTTTGTACCAATTGCGGGTCTTGATTTTGCAAGTCTTTATCCATCTATTATGATTGCACACAATTATGACTACTCCACTATAGTAGACGATCCAGAATTCGATAATCTACCTGAATGTACTTACGAGAGCATAGACTGGGGAGATGGCCCCGTAAAGTTTGTACAGAATCATCAGGGTATTATGCCCAAGATTCTACAGCGCCTGTGGCTAGAGAGAAAGGATATCCGAAAACAGATGAAATCTCTAAAGCCAGACGATGATCTATATGCAGTTCTCAATGGAGTACAGTTAGCAATCAAAGTATCTATGAACAGTATTTATGGATTCACCGGGGCTAAGTATGGAAGATTGCCTAATAAGAAAATCGCTGCAGCGGTAACAGCAAGTGGTAGACAGATGATCGCTCATTCTAAAAAGTGTGCAGAAGAATGGTACGATTGCGAGGTAGTCTATGGAGACACCGATTCTATTTATGTTAAGTTTCGAAGTGATCTAAAGGGTCAAGCCCATATGGACTATGTGTTTAAGACTGCACCAGAATGTGCCGATCGGATATCGGCTACATTCAAGAAACCTATTGAACTAGAATTTGAAAAGGTTATGTATCCGTTCATCTTGTATTCCAAAAAGAGATATGCAAGTCTATTCTGGACAAATCCTCTAAAGTATGACTACATCGATTACAAAGGAATCCAGGTTGTAAGACGCGATAATTGCCCGTTTGTAAGGAACAATTCAAAAAAGATCTTTGAATACATCTTTCTAAATGAAAAGGTTCTTAATTATACATTTGATTCAGTAACTGAACTTATCGAGACATCTAAAGATTTTGCAAGAGACAAAATTAGGATGTTGATAAATGGAGAGGTTCCAATGAAAGATCTACTGTTGTCTAAATCTCTAAGGACTGGTTATGCATTTGATCGCAAGGTTCTTTGTAACGAATGTACGAAAACATACTATGAACTAAATATTGTCGGAAAGAAAGAGATGGACATAACTGTATTATGGAAAAAACCGAAAGAAGATAACATTCAAAGGGAAACGCTTATGGAGGATTTTCTTAAAAGAGAACACATTTGTCCCAATTGCTCAGAGACTACAACCTTTAAACGCTGTCCTGCAAATCTTCCACATGTTGCCTTGGCAAGGAAGAGATTAGAAAGAGACAAAATGGACGTTGTAAATTCAGGGGACAGGATTCCATATGTATTTGCTACATATGACAGTACAAAACAATTTGAAAAGGTAGAAGACCCCGAATACGTAAAGAAGAATGGAATACCAATTGATTATCTTTATTACTTCGATCATCAATTTAAGTCTGTAATCGAAACTATATTTACTCCGATGATGGAGAATGTACCCGATCTATGGCTAGACATAATTCCTGCAAAACAGAAGAAAACGCGTGCGAAGAAAATTAAGTAATTATTTTAAAGAGATAATACATAGTAAATGTATAATATGAAAGAAAATGAAATATCCCCCGGAAATCCCCTTTCAAGATTATACAGGATGCCATTTTTCTCATCTGAAAGATGCGACGAAATAGTTAAAAAAGCAAATGAGGCGGATTCATGGACAACAAATAGACACGAAAATTACCCAACCACTGATATACCATTGAATGATATCAAGACACTAGACTTGTCAAAAGAAATAAATGATATATCAAAGTTGTGCATCGGTGCATATAAAATAAATGGCACCATAACACCATTCGACCTATTTGTTGTTAAATATGATCCAAACGGACAGAGCATGTTGTCTATACATAGGGATAGTTCGGTTCTATCTTTTATAGCTCTATTGAGTAACCCCGATGATTATATAGGAGGGGGGACATATTATGAATATTATGACAAAACCGTTATGCCGGCCAAAGGAGATTTATTATTTCACAGTGGTAAGATAAGGCATGGAGGGAATAAAATTACGTCTGGAAAAAGATATATATTAATTGGGTTTTTTAATGTAGACAGTTTGTCAATACGCGAAGATATAAATAAAGAAGTGCCAACAAGCGTGTCTGATAGAAGATGTATAGATTATGCATATAGACACAAGACTTTGAAAGGCATAAAGATTTATATTAAGGTTATTAATATTTTAGAAAGACGAGATAAATTAACCAATATAATAGAACTAATAGATAATTTAGATATACCAAATACATGGACAATTAATACACAGATTGTAGTGGCGGATAGAGGGGAAAATCACACTGCGTACCCTATGTGGAAAGCCGACTTGGGAATACACGACGATTATTGGAACAGGGAAGTTACTAAAGGGGAAATAGGTTGTACAATTTCTCATTTAAGCGCGATAAATTCATGTAATCTTATAGATAACGAATATCTTCTAATTTTAGAAGACGACGCTTTTTTTTACAGTGATTTGTTATATAGAATTGATCATTGCATGAGCGGCGATCACAGGTGGGATATTTTAGACCTAGGTAGCAGACAGTCTTGGAATGAAGACCCCACGAAAATCTCAGATTTTATTTATAAACACGGCTATAAATGGAACGCTGAGTGCATACTGTATAATAAAAGTGCTATTAGAAAACTCAAGAATGTAGATATTAACAATCGTGTCATTGCTTACGACGAGTTTCTTCCGTGTGTATTGGGCAATCATCCTCGGAGAGATATAAAAGACTTATTTAGTGATATAGAGAGGTTATATTCGGTTATGCCTTATGAAGTTATGGCGTGGCAAAAATCTAACAAAATATCAGATACTCCGGTGGATGACAGTGGTTGTAATAACACTTATTCTTGTATGTTCAGTAGATTAAATGACGACGATTGCGAGAATAATTATTGGATATTTAAGGATATTAAAAACACTAAGGTATCTAATATATCTAAATTAACAAACTCGGCAAACCGCAGTGCTTGGAATTTTCAGATTAGTAATTTAAATATGGGAGGTACATCTATAAGTACAGATGGATGGAAACTATACATAACAAATACAATAAAAATTCTATCTATTTATTTAAAAAACGAAGGTAGTAGTATTACATTCAGGTGGAATGGTAAAAAAATAAAAGAACACAAATCTGTTATAGTATTTCCATCTTATCTAGAGGTTAACTTGGTAGATTGCGACGTCTATTTTGCAAATGGTTCTTCTTTTTATTAAAAATAAAATTTACAAAAAAAAATTCAATTTAAAAAAATAAATGATAATAATTTATATTACAATGAGCATGGAGTCCCGGTTTAATTGTTTCAAAACTAAGCACAATCTTGATGATTCTGCGATGAAAGAACTTCTATCACTTTTCAATGATTCTTTTATTGAGCTTGCTCATAAGCTTCTAGAAAGTTCTCCCCAAAATAACAGTGTCCCCGTAAAGAGTTTGAAGACTATTACACCCGGTGCGAAGAAGTGGGCAACTAAGATTGCTGCAGAATATGCAGGGGAAAACAATCTTACTCTAGACGACTTTGATAAGGAAAAGATCACAAAGAAAGATATCGACACCTATATGAAGGAGGTAAAGAGTGTTTCTAAGAAAGTTCCAAAACTGAAAACCGAAAAGACAGACGAGAAGGACGAGACATGGTACAAGTCTAGTCCAGGAAAACCCAAGCAGAGTCACGGAAAGTGTTGCGGAATGAACAAGTCCGGAGATCCTTGTCAGAAGCCGGGGACAACCAATCCGGAAAGTTCTAAGAATTACTATTGCTTCAAGCACGCGATCGATTGGAAAAATTTTGAAGTATCATCAGACTCTGACCTAGATGAAGAAACACTATGTGAAGAACAATCTATCGGAGAAATTTGTAAGATTATCGAGAGTGAAAACGAACTATCAGGTGAAAATTAAATATAAAGTTATTGAGTATAATATAATATGATGAACTTTAAAGATTTCCTGGTAAAGAATAATACAGATGCCGAGACATACTTTGATAAGAAAATGAATGACTGTATAAACATGGAAGATCTCCCAGACGAACTCGTTGAATGTAATTGCTGTGAAAAACATAAAGTTAATTTTCCTACCCTAGGGTGTAAACTACCGACGTCTGTTAGTAAAATTGTTTCGCTTAAGAACTTAGATGTCTGTAAATGCGACTGTCCTTGTAGACATATCGCCAGGCACCTGTGTCGCGAATGGGACCTTGTAAATGAAGTAGATGACATAGATAGTGACGAAGAGATTTCAGAGGATTCTTTTTGCGATGGGTATAATTCAATGGACGATTTTATCGTAAATGATGACAAAAAAGAATATAGATTTACAAAAAAAGCAAGAAAGGAACTTAATAAAGCTCTTAACCTATTTAGTAGTAAAAATATTCAAAAATAAATAATTTTATATATCATTGATGACAATTAAAAATAATTTAGTTATTATATTCCTAATTTTATTGATCATATCTATATTTACTTACATCTTTTACTTTGTCGAATATAGAAAACAAACCGGAGATGAGATAATGAAAACATATATAAAAAACTATAAAAATTTTGAAAATTCAATTATTTACAATTTTGAGTCAGGAACTGGGGGCCTAGGTGACTATATTAAGTTTTTTATGATGACATTAACATATTGCATGAACAATAATATAAGATTCTATTATAAAATAAACAACACAAATATCGAAAAATATATAAAACCAATATACGACGAGATGAACATTACAGAAGAACAGATCTCAGCTCTAAAACATTATAAAATTAGTGTCCCACGCGATTGGTATATGGAGTTCGGCGAAGAAACAGTGAAAAAGAGTTATTATAATTATAATGTAAAGTTGGATAAAGTATTTTATTTCGATGAAAGTGTAAAACAAAATGTAAATAATATATTGCCATTAATACCTAATAATTACATTTCGATACACTTAAGGATGGGAGATAATTTTTTAGACGACCCCAGTGAATATCTAGATGACGACTCGAGAAAGTTTTCAGAGAAAAAATTACACGCATTCATTAAAAAAAATAGCGACAAAAAAATTATATTATTATGCGACAATACAGAAAAAAAGAAGCAAATTAAAAAGATGTATGATAATGTTATCATTACGAGTTCAGACATAGGGCATACAGGGCTAGCAAACCAAATAACATCTAAACAGGTGTTAGATGCAGTTACGGAATTTTACATTTTAACAAATTCGAATCTAATTTATGCACCATCAAATTCTGGGTTTTCTATTGTGGCGTCTAAATTTAAAAACGCTAAGTTTATTAGAGGATTTGAGTGGAACGAATATCGCATTTAAACTATTTAAAGATAAAAATAATATTAGAATATAACAATGGATGTCTTTCCAATTAAGACGTTTATAGCTTACATGATTATCTGGGGAACCTGGCTAGTTTCTCACGACGCTCTTTTAAATCATCAAGACTACCTTGTTAAGTTAGATAGTTTAATTTACAATAACTGTACATCAACTACAGAATTTCCATATGGACCACGAGAATTTGCTCAGTTCAATATGGCTTGAGAGAAATCTTTAACGTACAATAAATAAAAGGGGCACTAGCTCAGTAGGCAGAGCGCAAGACTTTTAATCTTGTGGTCATGGGTTCGATCCCCATGTGCCCTAGTACCCTTTTATTTATTTAAAATGTTGATATTAATATAAATGAGTGGTAGAATATGTACGAGCAGCGAACCTTACACAGTGTGGAACCATTATATATTATCTGGTATAAAACCCGGACAAGATAATGATAATACCATTACGCCCGAGGAAGCCCTTGATTATTTTGATACCGTAAACGATTATTATGTAATTGACGCCGAAGTCTCCGACGCCGAAATCGGCGAAGAAACGGTAATAACTAGCTCGGGGCGCGCTATCAAATTCAATTATCCCGAATTCGATAACAGGGCCCTTAATTTTAGGATTGAATCAGCGTCAAACAGGGACTCGTTTTTAATACAATGGTTTGAAAAGCACCCAGGTGCATGGACTGAAGGAGATGACATGGGTTGCGCAGTTTCTCCAATATTTAAACTGGAGTGGCTCGCGGGGGCAAGCGACTCTGACTCCGATCCCGACTCTGACTCTGACTCCGAATCCGAACCCGACTCTGACTCTGACTCCGAATCCGAACCCGACTCTGACTCTGACTCCGAATCCGAACCCGACTCTGGCCATGTCTCAGAAGCCATTGGAGAGGGGGTGAGGGAAGTAGGCGCGCCTCTAACGCCATTTTATAAAAAACCTATAATAATTGTAACTGTTATTGTTATTATTGGACTGATAATAATAATTATTTACATGTTCAAGAAAAACAGTGGTCTAAAGAAGTTACATGTGCCACAACTACAAAATTAATATATTTATATAAATATAAATGATAGGAGCGATAATATTACTGCTAGTATTTTATGCAATATTGGTTGGCATATATTACGGGTACAAAGTATCTTCTTTGGATAAATCGGCGTGTTTTGGGTTGTCCGCGGAATGTTATGATGAGGCGCAAGACATAGCACTACTCGATAAGTGTAAAGAGACACTTAAGCCTTGGGCTGAAGAGTTCTCAGGCGGTGTGTTCTCGCGGGCGTGCCTCGTTTCTCCTGACTCATTAGATAAATGTTATGAGGATTTAACATTGGAAAACCCTGACATGTTCGGAGAGGGCGGAACACATAGCTACATCTCGGAACACATGATGGGCCTCATGGAGCGTGAGGGCAAAATCGACTTGAGCGGGTCCGGAGAGCCCACGCGTGAAGAGATGATTAAGTCATATGAACATTGCAATTCTGCCGTAGAGAAGAAAATAAAATTCAAAACTAGTTGGTTATATTTTGGAGATGGGTTCTAATATAAGGTACAGTTTATTTTTAATGCAGACGGGTCTTTAGATGTTTGAATATATGGACACCCGCCTTTAATAAATGGATACATCCTGGGGCATATCTTAGTTTTAACCCTGGGAGAACACCCAATGAAACCACTAAAGAGATATAAAAACGAACCAAACCCGATAAGATTGATTAGCATAGCGCGGTAGTGATATTTATCTGACGCGCCATGTTAAACCCCTAAGGACAAATATTTATTGAACAATTAAACATTTCAAATGAACCGGTTACGATTTCTAGTATGGTAAATACTTGCATGATGAGACTCCATGCGTTTAAAAAAGAAAGATTCGCCTCCCAAAAATTTAAGCAGGGACAACCCTTGCCCCACGGCCGGAACCATCAACGCCAACGGCCAAAATAGAACCTCTCTCCGAGCAAACCCCCTATAAATCCTCTGAATACACACGGCCGAGCGTCTTTTTACATTGTATTCGCGGAACAGACTCTGAATGATACTAGCAAATAGATTATATGGTCCGAAGTCAATTTCTGTTGACTTAGAATAAAGAAGAACTAGGGCCGACTTATGTGCAAGAGAATTCATCTTTACTATATGACCCAGCCTTAAGAACTCCGAAGAGTTTACTGGGGTCTTTTAGTTAGTAAGTCTAGTTGCTGCGGCGCCAGCTACCCTTCTTATTACTCCTGGTAACAACCGTCCATTCGGTCGGGGGATCTTCTATCGGAGTCATGATCTTGCCAAATACAAAAGTTGGAAGGGGTTCATCATCGTCGTAATCCGCCCACCTGCGCTCTTCGATCCTCGGGCTCCTCCTCAGCCTAGGAGGGACAGGAGGGGGTCCGGGAGAGAGGGACCGCCCAGGCTGGCGATGGGGCGTGATGTAAACGTTTCCGGTGAGGGCGTTCATGAGGCCTGGTGTTGATGTACCCGGCCTTAAGAACTCCGAAGAGTTTACCTGGTTATTACATGTCTAGTTTCCGAGGGTGGCCATCGCTGAGACAATCTCCTGCTGGTCAAGATGCTCCAGCCACGCAGCCCGCTCTCCTGGG